>Ga0208980_10000059_pt1 | contig 47034 bp, 35 predicted proteins | sample WetSurMetagenome_3_FD_187993 | JGI IMG/M metagenome (GOLD analysis project Ga0208980, IMG submission 187993) | Wetland microbial communities from Twitchell Island in the Sacramento Delta, sample from surface sediment Aug2011 Site A1 Bulk (version 2) | ecosystem: Environmental > Aquatic > Marine...
CTCCTTTTGTAATTGCTGTGAGACACTATTTAAATGAATAGAGTTTCCTCTAAATATACATCATAAAATGCGTCTTTTATTAATCTATACCAATTCCTTTTAAACCAATGCCGATTGCAGTTCTTCTATAACCAAATATTGTACCTTCAGTTGGTATACCTGTTTGTGCGCCGACGTTTTGAGCTTTATGTACGTGGGTAGTATTATTAACAGTCAAAGTATATATAATATTTGTCAATGATATTTTATCGGCTGTCTGTAAATGTGTCACGCTATCGATAATCAAAAGTCTATCGGGATGTAATAATGGACTTGTGCTGCTTTGTGCGTGAGTACAATTTCTAACTGTTAACATATAATGTTGTATTAATTCTACATTTTCAGCAGTGTGCAAATGAGTAGAGCCTAGCGCAAGAGGTCCATGCGCAATAACAATTATATTATCAGAAGTCTGTAATTGAGTTGAATCTTGTACAACTAAGTGTGTGCTTAACCTTATGTTGTCTGCTGTTTGCAACTGTGTACAATTTTTAACCACTATAGTATAATGAGCAGATAGCGCAACCTTTTCGGAGGTTTGTGCTTGATAAGCATTTCTTACTGATAATGTATAATGTTGGTTTAATGTAATATTATCGGAAGTCTGAATTTGAGTAGAATTCTGAACAGTTATACCACTTATAGCTTCATGGAAAATAAGGGTAAGATTACCAGAAGCCTCCAATGGGAAATATAAACCCGGAAAACCGTCTGTACCAAAATATTGTTCTGTTAAAATATAATCGCTTATTTGTGTAACCACTTCGCAAGTATACATTATTTGACTTGCGCTATCAACTATCAAATTTTGAACTTGATTTAAATTAATATTATCGGATAATTGTATTTGAGAACAATCATTAATAATTAATGTATAGTTTTGGGCTAGTGCAATATTATCAGATGTTTGTAGTTGAATTGCATTTTGTATTGATAATACATGATGTTGAATTAATTCAATATTCTCTGATGTTTGCAATTGAATAGAATCATTAACATTAGAAAAATAATGTGCGAATAATGGTACATTATCACAATTTTGTAAATGAGTAGAATTATCTACTGTTATACTATAAATTTCATGTAAAATTATATTTTCAGATGTTTGTATTTGTGATGCGTCTTGTATTGATAATATATAATTTTGAACTAGTTGTATATTTTCAGATACTTGTATCTGTATAGAATTTTGTATTATTAAAATATGATGTTGAGTTAAACTAATATTTTCCGATATTTGCAACTGGATAGAATCATTAACATCAGAAGAATAATTTGCAAATAACGGTATATTATCAGAGTTTTGCAAATGGGCAGAGTCATTTGCTATTACATTATAGTTTTCATGCAGAATTAAATCTTCGGATGTTTGTATTTGTGCTGCACTTTGAATTTGTAATATATAATTTTGAACTAGTTGTATATTTTCAGATACTTGTGTTTGTTCAGCATTTTGTATTGCCAAAATATGATGTTGAGTAAGTTCAACATTATCTGTAATTTGTATATGAATAGGATTATCAACAAAAACAGAACTTATTGTGTGCTGAATTATATTAATATTATCAGAAGTTTGTATTTGGGTAGAATCTTCTACTGTTAATATAAATATACCTTCATGATAAGTCAATTCAGTATTTTCTGCTGTTTGCAACTGTGTTGAATCTTGTACTAATATAGCAACATCATAAGACCATTCGACCATAATAGCGGCAGCAGTAATAGCTTGTTGCAATGTACTTTCTGTTTCCACCATGATGCCAGCGGCAGTAATAGCTTGTTGCAATGTACTTTCTGTTTCTACCATAATACCCGCAGCAGTAATAGCTATCGGAGGAGTATTTAAGAAAGGACTACTGCTTTCTTGTTCCTGTATTGCGTCTTGAACTATCATATAGGCGATTATTTGGGTATTATCTGCTGTTTGCGCTTGAGTAGCATTTTGGACTTCTAATACCGGATAACGCCATTCAACCATTATAGCTACATCTGTTTGAAATACTTGTTGAGTATCACGATATTCAACCATTATAGCCGCATTGCTTTGATATTCAACAGAACGGTTTAATGTTGTAGTAACACTACCCGCTGTTTGTAATTGAGCAGCGTTTTGAACATCCAATGTGGTCATGGTATTATCTCCTTTTTAGTTATGCTATTTCAGCAACATATTCTAAAGCGCTGATATCACTTTCTACCCATGACGCTGAAGTAACAGGATTAATACAAGCATCAGTTCCTACAATTCTCGCATAACTTAAAGTTAGTGTTGATGACCCCGAGAGTTGGTCTGTACCGCCAGCAGGAAGATACCCTATTTTAAGCCCAACCGTTTCTGCCAATGTTTTCTTTGCCCTACTTTCCGAGTAAATTCTGGTGATAGTTTTACCCGCTAATGATATATCGCTCATTTCATATTGGTCTTGAAAACCCGTATTACTTCCGGAGCAATATACATAAGTTGTGTCACTATCAGAAGGATATTCATCCACATAAAGATAATTAGCGCTTCCGGAAACACTGCCACTATTAAGCCAATTATTTGTTGTACCTGAACCACTAGGAGTTATTTTTGTTATAATTCCATCTCCACACCACGAATTGTCATTTTTTCCATCAGAATTATCGGTATCATTTAATGCCAAATCATCACAATATAAATTTCCACTACCATTAGCAGCCAAGTATATATTATCTATGGTAGATGTTGATGTTGGCTTTGTATCTCCTGTATAATCTATTATAATTGTACCATCAACTTTTAACACAAACCTCCCATTTGGTGCATCGGCTAATTTAAAATAAACCTCATATAAATACCATTGATTGCTATTGAGTATAACAGTGGAAGTCACCAATCTTCCAGCAGAAGTATTTGCGGAAGGGTATGAACCATTAGGACCTATCCATGCTATATTAGTGCTTCCATTTCTAAAACATGGCATAACCCTACCTCCATATGTTATTTGAGTATCTCTATACCTCATTCTAAAATAAAATTCACTTAAAGGAGTAAAATATTTATAAGGTGTTCCTTCTACCCCATAATAATAATATGTACTAAAAGCGGGAGTAGATGATTGTACAGTAAGACTTGATGCTCCTGTCCAAAATAGTGTATCTCGCATTTCTGCGCCATCTGTAAAAATTCTTGTCATAACACCACCTCCTTATATATCTCGATATGCGTGTTCAATACGCACTAGCATATCATCGACAGCAACATCTTTTGCTTTATTATCCCACACTCTTATCTTTTGTCCTGCTGCTAAAAATGTCATTCCTATTATAGGGGTCATCAAATAACCTGTATCACGAAGATATAATAAATCAGGAATAGCAATACCAAATAAATATTTATAAGTTAAACTGCTATCTTGTCCCATTCCAGCTTGCCATTGTGCGATAACACTACCAACATTATCTTGAAGTTGAATTTCAAGTTGTCTTGCTCCTATTGTAGCACTGGATGTATATTCTACCCAAATTGACAATATTTGCCATTCTGTACTTGTGGGAACGGTAAATAATTTATCACTATCATTTAAGTTCTCGTCTTTTGTAGTTGTAACCCGCCATGCTGTAGCCATAATATACCTCCTTATGCTATGGAACGATAAGCATATTGTATTTTAACTATCATATCATCACCAGCAGCATCTATTGTTTTATTATCCCATATACGTACTTTTTGCCCCGGAGATAAGAATGTACCTCCCGGCAACGGTGTTGTTAAGTAACCACCATCACGTACTGCGGTCAAATCAGGAAGAGCTATACCAAATAAATATTTATAAGCCGAATTAATATCTTGTTGTATTCCTGCTTGTAGTTGTGCAATAACAACACTTCCGCTATCTTGAATCTGTAATTCTAATTGCCTAGAACCCGATGTAGCAGTAGAAGTATATTCAACCCAAGTCCAAAGTATTTGCCATTCAATATCTGGTGGTACAGTAAACAATTTATCGCTATCATTTAAATTTGTATCCTCTACAAGAGATACTCTCCAACTATCAGGTGGCAACCATTCTGCATTTCCAAGACCATCTGCTGTTAATACGTAACCATCTGTTGCTGAACCAGATGATAAATCAGTTAAATCATGAACGTGACTACCAGAAGCCGCTTGAAACGCACCTTCTCCTAATGTATGGTGTATAGCGCTTGCGCTTGTATCTATATCATTTGCGTGTAATGACTGGTAATTTGCCGCATCCCAAGCTGAACGGTCTCCTCTAAGTGGTATAGCTGGCATAATTTACCTCCTTATTGTTTTTTACCTATTATATTTTTATTCTATTATATTACCAGATATAATCTCTCTGTATCACCACTCATTGTATGTACTACTAAACCATATTTTATATGATGAACATGAAAAATATCAGAAATAGAGATATTCTGTCCGCTTAATCCTAATGCACTAACTATTTTTAAATATCCTCCATCACAAATTAACGCACTATCTGAATTATCATCCATTAAATGAGAATATTGATTATATAAATACCAATAGTTTGAACCTCTTGGCAGACTTCCTAAACCTACACCTAGATTGGTTACATCTTCGAACATTTCTGTATACCAATTCCATATATATGTAGTTGCCATAGTAGAAAATACTACAGACCAAGGATGGGAGGTTTGCACCATGCTTAGGGTATATAGTAAAGACAAAACATTAGTAGAGGGAATATATTCGAACCAACAGTCAAAATAATTAAATGGAGGAATAAAAGGATTCCACTGACCCGATGCAGTGGCATAGGCTTTTCCATCGGCGCTTGATGAAGCACTCCTTATGGTTATTGCTCGATTAGACCATTGCCCCGGTCCTATCCAGTCTGAGTATTGAACACTATAAGTAGTCAAGTCAAATGCCCAAGCTTGAACTTCTGGATAGTTAGGAGGAGTGGTGCTATTTCTTGATACAAACCACACAAGATAATTGTTATCAACAAAAAATGGGTAATGATAATTTAAAGCTTCATTTCCGGTAAACGGTATAAGAACTTGAGTCCAGTCACCTCCGAGCGTGTAATCCAAATAATAAATTTCCCATCCAGTCGCACCATATCCAAATGCATATAGCCATATATGATTATCAATAACAATAGAACGTGTTGTAGTAGGAGAATACATTTCCACGACCCTATCTACTGTACTGGTTGCAAAATCTACAATATAAACACCTGTCCAATCATCATCGTTATCAGAAACACATAGAATTTTACGTCCTTCAATCCACGCAACTCCTCCACCAGAACTTCCTCCTATAGATAAATAAGCTGACCCATGAGCAATTTGCAATTCTATAGTTGCATCTGTATTTTTATCATATTCAACTATATACATATATCCATCAACATTATAATAATAAAAATAAATATAATTAGAAACAGCTACAATGCTATACATGGCTATATAGTCTGTATTTTCATGTTCAAATATAAGAGTAGAGGTTCCTGCTATTGGGGTTATTGTTCTAGTAAATTCGTGCGTTTCTACGTCTGTTAGATATCCATTCCTTAAATAACAAGTAGTTGAACAGGGCATTCCGCTTTCTTCGAGCCAAGCATTATCATATTCTTTGTATGTCATATTTTTACCTCATGTTACTAAGTAATAATCTTGTTCTTTACCTGCAAAGGCAGAATAAGTTTGCAAAATAATATAATTATTAAAAAGATGTATATTTGTATATGTTTTCGGAGTAAAGCCAGTAAGAGTTTTACTATAAGCAACCGTATCACTAAAATCTTTTGCTTTCACCGCACCGCTTTCATAATACCAAATTAAATCATTATCATCTATTAGAAAACTAGTTTGCTGTGCACCGCTTACATGAGGAAAAGTTATATTTCCTATTAATGTGTTTGTTTCTGCATCGTAGAAATCATGAGTAATAGTATTCCAAAAATACGCATGAGTTCTACTTGATAAAATTACACAATATGGTGGACTACCTCCTCCTCCTATATCTCTTACTTCTGTCCATGTATTAGTTAAAGCATTAAGCTTATATATCCAAGAATTATATGGACTAGATTTCACTATATTAAAATAAGCACTTGTTGTACCTAAACTAGGACCAGCATATTTAGTCCAGCGATATCCCCCGGGTGTCCAATCATATTTTACAAGAGTCTTAGCTATAACGTCAAATGTTACTATACTCTCATAATCATTATAATCAGTATCTTCCATTTCATTAATTGTAACTACTTTATCTCCTAATAGTATAGGTTGCCAACCGTTCCACACGCCTATATCCCCCCATGTTGGTAGAGAATCAAGTACTATATTTTCCCAATCACCGTTAGTTGTAAAATCTTTATAAGCTACATACCAAGCATGTCTGCGTGGGTCAATATCTGGATAAGGTATATCATATTCTGTACACCATACAATAGCATAAATATGATTATCTGACCCTTTTATAACATCAAAGAAGTTTATATATCTGGAAAGTACACCGGGGATAGTTTGAATTTCAAGTTCAGTTGTCATCATTGCAGAATCACCATAAAAAAAGATTTTTCTTATGTAATCCGAATTTGTGCCATAACCATCATAAGGTTCATATAAAAGTAGAGTGCGTGGTGCAATAGGACAAAAATGCGCACTTTGCCCTATTGTATAACTATACCAACCCATGTCGGGTACTTCGAAAATTATTTTATTTTCTGTAGAAATACAGTATTCTATAATATACCACGCATAAGGATTTGCTGATGCTAGGTTACGTGCTCTAAAATATATATAATCTCCATAACGCACTTGTGTACCTACTTGATAATAAGCATTAGGAGATGTAAAAGAATGCATAAGTTTTGCATTGCCAGTTATTCCTGTTGGATTTATTATATAGTTTGCATCAGGATGTTGATATGTGGTACTTTGATTACTAATTATCCATTCCATATTGCGTACTATCATAGTCTCTGTTTCTAAAACCATACATGGTGTACCGCTTTCTTCTAAAAATACATTAGCATATTCTTCAAAAGTCATATTTAATCCTCACATTCAAAAACTCTCATACCATAATTGTTGTCACTAGTTGACAATTTAACTGCTTGAATACCATCTATGGCAAGACCGCCATACAAATCTGGTATGCTGTCAATATAGGGAGGTATATTACAATTTGTACCTGCTATACCTATTATATTTGTATTTCTTTCTCCTAATAATGCACCAATTTTATGATGATTACCGCCTCCCCATGTATTAGTACCTAAAAACATCTTATCAGTATCATTAGAAGCCCAAGGTGCAATACTATATGGATTTGGATTGGTATCCACAGCCGTATCTACAGTTAACCAAGAATCTGTTGTTGTATATAATCTACCGCTTCTTACGGCTCTTTGATGATTTTCATCAATAGGGTTAAACCATAATGTATCGGAGCGAAATGATACTAAACTATCCTGTAATTTTGTATGACCACCAGTATCATAAACTTGAAATAAATCCATACCATAAGCATAAGCACCACCTGTATATGTTTTATGTGGACTCAATGGATTTAACATATTTGAAGCTGTCGAATTCCAAGGGTCAATAACTGTATAATTCCAACCACTACCACGAGTAGCACTATACCAACAAACTCCCGCACCACCTGCACCAATCGATGCTGTAAAATAAACACTATCCCCATATGCACGTATACAACCGACACCATAATTATAACCACTCCATACTCTTTTATAAATCCAAGTATTTCCATAATCGTCACTATGGACAACACCTCCTGCCCAAGAAATACTTAGGGATACCCATAATCTTCCCGGTACATGTTCGTCAATACAAAAACCAGCAATACGTGTTTCAGCCCCCGCCCAAACACTAGCAGTTATACTGTTAAATATTTCTACCCAATTACCACCATTATACCTTGTATATAGAACATCATTATCCCCTAGATTTATTAATACATACTGCCTTCCGGCTTGATTGAATGGGTCTAACTGAAGTTGTTGGCAATTAGTACCAGCAAGTCCACTATTAATAGCGGTCCACACAGGTTGAATTAAAGGGTCTAAAAAATTATCAGTATAATAAACCCCATTTTCCCCGGTTGCTACATATATTTCATTAGCCCAACTTGTTAAATATCTTCTGGTGTTATTTAAAAACACATTGCTGTTTTCTTTATAGGTCATAACATATCTCCAATATAAATAATATATTAAGGCAAATTATAGAATATTTCGGTTTTAGCATAATAACCACTATGGTAAACATTACAATATGCACTTGTGTTTGCTGCAAACGCATATGCAGTACCGCTATTGCTATCGGCAATAATGGTAGAATTTTCTACAGCTACAACTACTGTAGGGTCTGGTATATAAACAGCTACAGCAGAGCCGGAACCACATTGATAAGCATATAGCTCACAACCTTTTATTTTAGAACTTTCTACAGAATCAACTGTTTCTTTGACTATTACAGCAGATATTCCTAGTGCAGAATCTTGTTGATTTATAACCGTAATATTTTCTAAAAGTGACAGGGGTTCTATAATTATTTCTCCATGAATAATACTTTCTCGGCTGCTAACACCGACTAGATTTACACCCGCAGGTATGGAAAAGTCTCCGGTAATTTCTACATCAGGTAAAAAAATAACATCTCCTGCGAGAGATGCAGCAATCGCCAGACTAAGACCTATAGGTGTAGGCTCATACATTGCTACGCTGACACCGCCGGAAAATAAAGTTATTTTTATTTCTGTTAAACCTGTGCCACCTGCACCTGTGCCAATAGGATAGCCATTCCATAATAAACTAGGGGTTACAAGATTTATGCTATTTCCTTGATTAATATAAACTCCTTCGTTAAATCCTATATCACTATGTACAGTAACTCCTGTTAATAAATTATCTACATTTCCTTGATAATTTCTAGAAAAATCATTTAATTGTTGGGAATAAACTCTATTGAAGTTTCCTGCGTTTATTGCTCTGTTCATTAGGTCGCCATATTTAAACGCATCGTCGTCTATACGGAGGCGATTTCCAAAAACAAGTTTAAAATCGGTTGGGTCATCAAAACCCATGTCCATTTCTAACAAAATAGGAGACGCTGATACATCTTCTCTTATTTCTATAGTAATAGTTTTTCCTAACATTATTTGGTCTCTGAATTTTTGAAAACTTTGGATATTCATAAAATTAACGCTATCAATTTCAAAGGTATATCTTGGAGATGATACTTTGTCTAATACTTCTAAAGCTTGAAAATATAAAGTATAAGATTGTATCAACAGAGATGCAGAAGTCATGCTTTCTGTTTGTATAATATTTTCATTTACATAACTACTTTGTATTATAAATGGTTGCAACTCTAGAAAGTCATTTAAAGGAAATATATACCTATTCTCAAAAGATAATTCGTCTGACATATTTCCCATAATACTTAGATTACTATTTAATCTAATTGTATAAGCATCTATAGTTCTTTCATAAATTAATTTTTTATTTTCTGCTTCCGCTAAACGTGCTTCAAGTTCTGCTGTTGGAAGTCCTGCTTTTTCTGCTTCGGTTATTGCTGTATTCAGATATGCAATAGAACCAGATACAGCAATTAAAAGAGTTTCATATTCACTTAATTTACCATAACAAAAAAACATATCTTCTACTAAGGCAGCATATGCGGGTGATGCAGAGATAAATAAAGCATCCCATTCATCTAAGTCATCTATTAGACTCTGCGACATCCAATTGGTATTTTTAAAATAATCAAAATTATACATATAGTTATTCCCCAATGGGTTGACATAATTGATTCCTAAACTATTTCCTCCCATAACATAAAGGCAAGTAGAAAGTTCGTCTGTTACTTCTTCTACTTTTATTGATTCTATAAGATTATCGTGAGAGATGTATATATCTGTTTCTCCTATAGTTTCAGCGGCATCATAAATATATATATAATTGTTGAATGTATCAAAATCAAAAATACAACCATAAGATTCTTCAACATCAGTCATTAATAAATCATATAAGGTTTTATCTGTTATATCAAAACTTCTAAATTTTTGTTGTAATGATGGTGGCACTGGTGTCATTATAGTTATTCCCTGTCCTCCCTCGGGAGGGGTCATTGGATATATATCAGGAAAACTCCAATGAGGAATATAAGTTTCTAAATCTCTTATTAGTGCATCTAATTCTACAGGTACAGGTACATTTGCAATATAACTTCCACTTAAAACTGTACCATCTTCATCGATTACAGCAGGTACAATTACACCATCTCCTGATATGTATACGACAAATCTTTTGGATGATAATTCTACTTCTAAAGATTGACAGGTTATTTCTTTATATTCTACAACACCATCGTTATCTTCTGATATTTCTGTTATTGTGAAATATCCAATGCCTTCAACAAGAACCAATCTTTTACCAGCCAGATAATTATAATATGGCATTTCTATTCCGTTTACAGTCTTATCTGCACGAAAAGATATTTCTGAAAGAGTATTGAATTTGGCTGAATATGTTCTTTCTGATATAGTACCTAAAGTATATAGTGGTTCTTTATTTGGATTGCATAATGTAAAAGTTGGAATTTCTGCTAAGTTAAAATAATCAAAAGTTGTTGTTGGGATTCCTGTCATGGTTATCCTCCTATTTTTAATTTCTCTGACCACGTAAGCTGAAAAGATACGGTTGGACCTTCTATAAGTATAACATTATTTTTTGGCAATAGCCTTAACCATTTTTTATCAATAAATTTATTTAATAAACCCGTTAGTGTAACAGGAGGTTCAGATGAAGTATTTAACCCGGAGACTATTTGTAAATCATTGTTTACATATATCTCATCCCCTATTGCTAAACCCTCAAAAGAAAATATTCTATTCGAATCTGTCACATTTGTAATTGAAAAGGTAAATCCAACCTCTACTCCGTATAGGTATTCGATTTCACCATCCACTATTCTAAAACTAACTGTTGGATATAAATATTCATCTTCACTAGAACTGTTATAAAGATTATAAGAACCAGATGTTACTATAGAACCAGAAATAAATTTTTCAGGCGCATATGCAAAAGGACTATCGCAAACAACTGTACATTGGAAAGCGTAATTTAAATTACCAACATAAAGAGGTTCTGGTTTTGTTAAAAAACAATTAAAATATGCACCATTTAAATCGTCTTGTAATATATATAACTTTTTGTATACTGACCTGCCGAACAACCACGCAGAAATAATATCACGGTCCATACCGCTGATTGGAGCCGCTGTACCAAAGGTTAGAGGAAATTCAAGTACAGGTTCCTGCGTTCTACCTAAATAATACGGGGTTGATTTCCTAAGTACTCTTTGGGTTAATATATTAATGTCTGAACTTCCAACCCCATTAAACAAACCACCATCTTCAAATGTTATTATTTTTAAATCGAACCTTTGAGATGGAATGTCATCGTACATAAAATCATATGCATAAAAATTTGCCATATACCCTCCTTATACAATAAAGCTATTGGCTGTTCTTCTGATTCCTCTTTGTTCGAGGGTTTTGGTTATTTCTTTCATTATAGTTTTCTTTAATTCTGGTAACGCTGCTCTATCAAGAGAACCAGCTACATGTATTTCCATATTGAAGTTTATATCTCCTGTATTTGTACTTCCACTGCCGCCATTAGCGCCATCCAAAGGTGAAAATCTAGGTGCGCTTATTCCTGTTGCAATTTTTGGTAATATATTTTTTAAGAAGTTGTTCATTTGCCCTTCTGTGGCAACATATTCTCCTTTTAATAATTTAGCAAATACTTCGTTACTCATTAAACTTCCGGCGAATTTACCGCTGTGATGCTCTTCGATAAGACCGCCTTCGTGTATTTGTTTATAACCAGTTCCTCCACCTCCACCTCCGCCGGAGGGTATTTCATCTCTTTCTCCTTTATCTTCTTTATGATGTATTTCATTTTCTCTTATTTTATAAAGTTGAAATAGATATTGTTGAGCTTTTACAGTTGCTTGGTCTATTGTCATTCCTAAATCTAACCAAGTTTGAATTTGTTCTAAAAGTATATCATCGGTAATATTTAAATCATCCATTAAACCGCCGAGTTTATTTTTAACATAACCAAGAACTGTTTGAGCATCTGTGCTATATTTTTCAGTAGCAGCAGTTAAACCGGGATAGGAACCACCACCTCCACCGCCACTAGCCATATCGCTAAGAGCATCTTTTTGTTTGTTTAATTCATCTATTAATTTTTCTATTGCATCAATTTGTTTTTGAATACTTTCTTCAAATGCTTTCTCAACATCATCTAGTGCCTGAATCTTGAGGTTGTATATTCTATCTTCTTTATCCTCTGCTATTTCTGTTTCTAGGTCAGCAGCATCTTCTTCTAACTCTAATCTTTTTGCTTGGGCTTCTTCACTATCATCTAGTGCCAATAAAGCAATTTGTGCTTTTAAATTTGATAATTTTTTATGTTTTTTGCCTAACTCTTCAATAAAATCTTCTTCTTCTTTAGCACGTTGAAGAGATTCTTTTTGTGCAGCAATATATTCTTTAAATTCTTTAAGCCTATCTTGTAGAGCTTTTTTATCTTCTTGTAGTGCTTTTATGTGGTCCTCAATAGCGTCTATTTCAGCCTTATGAGGATTTCCACCACCTCCACCACCTCCGCCTCCGCCTCCGCCTCCCCAAGGAGGAGAACTAGGGGGTAGGAATTTGGTAGGATTTGCCGCAAACTGGATAGATTGATGAATATATTGGTTAAATGCGGCTAAATATTGACTACCATGAGCAGCCAGTTGAACTATTAATTGGTCATATGTTATTAAGCCATTTTGTAATGCTACTCTTAATTGTTCTGCTGATGTTATAACTTGACCTTGAGAGGTTGTCAGAGCTATGTTTTCTTGTTCAATTAATGACCATAAATCACTTGCTGTTGAACTAACTAAATCAGAAAATTGTTCTTTGTTTAAGGATGTTGTTTTTCCATTGGCTTCTGTTATTGTCCAAAATGCTTGTACAATTTCTGATTCCAAATTGTTCATAGCATATATTGCATCATCTGTGGCAGCAATTATAGCAGCAGCTAATTGTGGAGATGCTTCTGTTAGTTCCTGCATTAAATCTTTATCTCGCAATATTCCTTCTGCCCAAGTGGTAAGTAATTCAGGGTCAAAAGCCTGTTTTTGAACATTCCAAAACTGTTCTACTCCTACTGAAAGTCCTTCTATTCCCAAATTATTTATTTGACCTACAAAATCTGACATTGCGGAGGCTACATCATCTTCGCTTTTAGATGTGTCAGCTATAATCTTTTTAATATTTATGACACCATCTCTTATTGTTTTTATTAGTTTAATTTGTGTTTCATAAAGACCATTTATTTCGTTTTGTTTTGCTATACGCTCCGCTTCTTCTCTTGCCATTTTAGCTTCAGCGGCTTCCATATCTGCTTGCCCTTTATCCCAACCTTTTTGAGCATTCTCTAAATCAGCAATTTGTTGGTCTATAGTATCTTGAAGCAAAGTATTCTTAGGAAGCAAATCAGCAATAATTCTAAGCCAAGTTCTTAGTTTTTTTGTTGCAGGGTCTATTCCCAAGCTTATTAGCCTTGAAAACATTTGTTGAAATCCAGAAATTACTCCTTTATCGGCTGATACAGCATCACTGGCATCTAACAAAGCGCTTCTTATATAGCCTGTCCATTCTTCTGAACCAACAGCACTTGCTACATCTATTTGGTCGAGTATTTGGCTTGCTGCTACAAAACCCTCTTTTGCTGCTTTCGGAAGAGTTTGATATTCTCTTCTTACTTTTGCCATATAATCTGTATATCCTTTTAAGCTTCCTGTACGATAAGCTTCTTCTGCGCCAGATAATATGGTTTGTGTTTCTATATTTGCTTCTAATTTGTCTTTTGCTGATTTATATTGTGTTTCTGAATCTTTCAGGTAAATTAAAAATGCATCTCTTTGTTCTTTTGTTAAAAATGTTCCCTCTTCTATTGCAGCATTTAAAGTTTGTTGGTCTAAAGCCATTTTGAGAGAAGGTCTCCCCTCTGTCCAAGACCAATCTAAATTAGGAAGTATCTTTTGTAATCTTTCATAAGCGTCAGCTAATTTTTCTGCATCTTCTGAAGGCAACCTTCCTCCGGCTTTCACTTCCTCTACTTTTAAATCTTTTATTTCTTGAAGAACTTCGTTGGCAGATTTTTGTACATTTGGTAATTCTGCCATCTTAGTAATATATGCATCAACTGTATCTTTGGCTTCTTGCAATTTCTTATTTTGATGGTCTAATAAAGCAGTAAAAGCAGCAATAGCTAAACCTGCTACTACAAGAATAGGTCCTATAACAGGAATAGATGCTGTAAATATACCTGCTGTTGATGCTCCCGTAACTAAAGCCCATATATATCTTTCAATAGCCGGAATAATATCCATTGTTAAAGCAATAGCAAATTCTGATGATGCAATTGCGCTTGCAATTTCAGCGCCTTTAAATGTTATTAATAATCCTATTGCCACTATAAGAAGTGGACCAAGCCCACCGATGGCATTTGTAAGTGATAGTATACCATTTGCTAAATCTAATACAGTTTTTACTGTATTAGAATTTATTGTTTTAGTATATAGAGATTCCATTTGGGCTTTTACTTTGCCCTGTTTTGCTTCAACACTTTCTAAATAAATTCCATAACGTTCTTGAGCTAAACCTGTAGCATTAACTTGTGCTGCTTGATACTCATATGCTTTACCCATGTTATCCATTAAAACAAGGAAAGCTTCTTTTTGACGTACACCTGCTACAGCAGTAGCAATTTCAAATTGCTCTCTTTCTGTCATTACATCCCATTTAGAAGCAATCTCTTCGAGAACATCACCCATACCACGAAAAGTTCCATCTGATTCTTTTAGAGCAATATTTACTCCTTGTAGTGATTTCTCTACTTTACTAATAGACATACCTGTTTCGTCTAGTCCCCCACCTTGTATTTGGGTCATACGAGCAAACATGGTTTTAAATGCTTGACCAATCATTTCAGCATTTTGTCTGGTAACAGTAGAAACAGTACCTATATAAGAAATCAACTGCTCCATACTAACTCCTGCAATCTGCGCTGATTCAGAAGTATATCTCATAGCAGTAGCAAGTTCTCCTGCACTAGTAGCTGCAATATTATCTACAGCTATTAATTTATCAACAACTCCTACTGTATCACCAGCTTGTATTCCAAAAGCATTTGTAATTGCAGTAAGATAATTGGTAGCGTCGGCAGACTCCATTGCACCTAACTTAGAAAGATACATGGTTGATTTCAAAAGTTTTTGTGTTTCTTCAATAGTTTTACCTTGTCTTAACCATTCAACACTACCCTTAGCAACTTCCAACGTTGATGCTCCCATAGCCTTTGCTAATTCATTATATGATTGTGCTAAAGCTCTTATATCATCGTCTGTTTTTGCTCCTTCAACCTGCAAAACTTGAATATTAACCATCTGTTTGTTTAATTCAATAGCATATCTAACAGCATCATTGAGCAATTCTTGTGCTTTTCTTACCAATTGTATAGAGAGACCATAAGAGATTGTCTGTTTAATGGCATTTGACATTCTCTCGCCCCAATTTTGAAATACATTTGCTCCGGCAGCAGTAGCGCCTTTCAATTTTTCAAATTCTTGTGATAATTTTCTTACTTCTTCTCCTTTTTTAGCTATAGCATCCCAATCTTTTTTTCCGGGTGCACCAAAAAGTTTATCAAATTCTGCTTTCTCTGCTTTAAGAGCCAAGGCTACTTTTTTAGCATTTTCAACCTGTTTTCCGGACATGTTTTTAGATTTCTCCAAAAATGTATCCGCAGATTTTACATTTCCATCTAATGATTTTGACATTGCATTAAAATCAGACGTTGCTTTTCTAGCAGCAGCACCCATATTGGTTGTAGCTGTAGATGTTCCTGTTGCTTGGAGGTCTTTATTGGCTTTATATGTTTTTACAAGTTCCTTATTCCAATTTTCCTGTTCAATAATTACTTTGCCTGTTGCGTCACGTACTTCTCTAAGGGCACTGACTGGTACTCTAAATTCTTTTCCAGTTGCTATTTCCTTAAATTTTTGATATTTTACAGTTAATTTTTCAATATTTACAGCACCATTCTCTATTTCTTTAAAGAATTTTTGAGCATCCCCTACTTGAGTGCTCATTTTTCCAGTGCTTTTAATATTAAGTTCTAATGGCTTTTCCTTAACTGCTTTTTGTACATCAGATATACCTTGATGAACTCCGGCAAGGTCAACCCTTGTCTTGTAATTAATGGTCATTCCTGCTCTTGCCATATAAAACCTCCTTTAATAATGCAATAAAACTATAATTTTAAACCTTTTAGTTCCTCATATTCTCTATCTTTCATAGAGGAATCATCATAAAGTTGAACCATTTCTAAACTACTCCACCCCATAATTTCCTTTATTAGGAAAGGAGGTATATTTTTTTTAGAAAATAAAGTTACCAAATAATGACGTAATGCGTGTGCATAAAAAGGCACACCTAAATATTTTTCAAAACCATCAATCCAACCCCGAATCGTTGCACCTGTAGCGGGGTTTCCGTCTTGTTTTATAAACAAATAATTATGGTTTAATTTCTTTTTTTTTAAATTATTTTCTCTTTCTTTTACCCATTCTCGATAAAAGGGTAGAAATTTTTCTCTAAGAATATATTTATAGAGCAATTTACCTGATTTACCCCTGCCTTTTGTTTTAATTTGCCGGGTTGTTTCCAGAAACAAATCTCCAAAAGCTGTCCTATTTTCATCGATTAAATCAATTTCAAAATTTAAAAGTTCTGCAAATCTAGCTCCACTGGTTACGGCGAGGGCAAGCCAACAGGCTTGTTGCTTATCTCGTTCTTTTAAATATTCTAATAGTTTTTCAATTTGTTCGTCTGTTAAAATTGTTTTTTCTCTACGCATTTCTTTTGGGGATGATTCTATAACATTTAAAATTACATTTCTAAAAGTTGGATATTCTTCATCAAAAAATTTTTCAATAAAATTGGACAAAGAAGATAGCGTACTTCTTATGTTATTTAATCTTGCTGAACCTAATTTTAATTCATCAGATGCATAAGAAAAAAAATCAGAGAATTCTAGTTTTTTAATGTCTGTAAATTTTTTGTTATCATTATTCAAAAGGTTCCAAGTAAAGAACATTATCAAATTAGATTCATAAACTATAATTGTTTTACCACTAGTTCTAATTGATTTATCTTTTAGAAATTTTTTCATTAGAGATATGTTTTCAGGATTTATTTGAGAAGTCAGTTCATTAGATGTTATTATTTTTCTAAACGTTTTTCTTCCCATTTTATAATTCCATTCTTTAAAAAAAAGGTAAGACCAACAGCGAAAGCATCTGATTCATCATAGTTTTGAAGTTTTATATTTGGATATTTATTTTTAATTGCATAATATATTTCTTCTTTACTCATGTTTCCTTTACCTCCAACCACTTTTTTAACAGTAGATGCGGGGTAATATATTTGTTCAAAATCAGCAAATAAGAAATTTACCAAACCATGCACTCTAAAAATAGCCTGTGTACTCGGATTATATAAAGTAAAACCTTGTTCAAGTACAATTATATCAGGAGGATATTCTTTAGCAATTTTTTTAAATTCGTTTCCAATAATTTTTAGTTTCAGCTTGGTCTCTTTTTCGCCATTTGTGTCTATAGTCAATGCTTTTACAAATTGACCATCATTGGTAAAAATACATACTCCTGAAGAATTTTGTGATAAATCTAATGCATAAATATATTTTTCCATTATACCTCCTAGAAATGAAAAAAGGGTATATTTCTATACCCCTTAATCCAATTTTAAAAATCCATTTATTTTTCTTAATCTACCAAAAAATTGTGCCGCAGAAATTCCACCACTATGTAATTCGTCTATTATATTTGTATTTCTTAGATATAATTTTGCTATATTTTCTATACCTTTAAGAATAACTCCATGATGGTCAAAGTTCATTTCAATATCATAAGGTATACTATATGTTGCTGCGGCTTCATTATATTCAGGTCTATCTATTCTTGGTGGTTTTTTTGGTTTGCCAGCAGCCTGTTGCTTTTTTGTTGGTTGTTTAGGTTGTTTTACATCAATGCTTACAGAGCCATACATACTACTAGGACCATATGTTATAATGCGATAAAGTGCTCTCAAATATAAAGAAGTATATAATACCATAGCACGAAAACCAAGAACAGGCTCCCCTTTAATATTATTTTTTTTCATATTTAAATATAAAAAATTCTGCATTTTTATCATCATTTTGTATACCATTGCAATATTATGAACAGTTTTTAACTCTATATCAGTTAAAACTTCTGGTAGACCATATACTGTTATACTACCTGCGGTTATATCTCTACTCCCCTCTTTGGCTTTTACCTCAACCGCTTTTTTCATATCTAATACTTGGTTTCTAAATATATCAATATCTGCTGTTGGTCTATCGTCACCTCTTCCACCAAACAATGTCCTTTCTAGAAATGTACCAAATTCGCCATCGTTTTCTGCATTTAAAGGATTGCCCGGGTCAAATTTTATATAGGCGTGTTCTTCGAGTCCTTCAATAGTACCAACCATCATATCTGAAGTCACATAGGTCTTTATTAATTCTTCAACCATGTTTAAAGTTTCATTGTGAAAATCAGTTAATGCTTTTTTAGTTTCATCAGGAAAATTATTTGGAAAACCTATGGCTTTTCCGGACGCAGCATCTTCTGCCTTTAATTCTTCTAAAAACCAGTTTTCCATTTGCTCTAGGCTTGCTTCACCCAAACCCTCAATTGAAACATATGCTTGAGATTTTTCTAATGGCATAATATACCTCCTTAATAAAATAACAGTTTTAAAAGGCTAAATCATTTTCTTTTCTGCGAATTCTCTTTTGTTCTATTTCTCTTGTATAATTACAGTTTTTGTTAGAACAAGAGATATATTCTTCTGAAACAAGAACCTGAACCCCGTTACGTATTTCTTTTATTTCTATTGTTCTAATCTCTAGTATACTTTCACATTCAGGACATCTTTCGTTTATAGAACGTTTAAATTTACCTATCTTACTTATCATTCCGCTACCTTTTTTGCCCTCGTTCTTTTCTTTTTAACTGGCTCTTTTGGTACTAAACCCGCATTTTCTGCTATTAAAACTTTATCAGCCGGGTTGTTAAGTACAGATGATTTCTCTAATCTCTTAATGAGTTGTAAACCTGTTTCTCCTGCTTTTTTAATCTCTTCTGGATTCATGCTGGAAAATTTATCTAGCAAACTATATGCTTTTTCAACTAAATCGGAAATTACTTTTCCAATTTGATTATCTAATTTTTTTTGTTCTCTTGTTTCATAAACAACTTTTTCTAGTTTTCTCTCAAAATCACACCAATTTAAAATATTGTCTGTTACTTTTTGCCACAAAGCATGGTCAACATAAATATCATCGTCAACACCATCCATATCTATATTAGTACATAATTGAAAAACAAGATTTATTAATTTTATTTGTGCTTCTAAATAATGATATCCAGATATTTCTATTATGAGTTCAGGAGTACCAAAAAATTCTTCAACATATTTTTCGATTAAAAACATTTGTTGTACAAAGGTTAAAAACGGCATTACCGTTATTTCAGTACCATTGTGCTCTATCGTTTTATTTTTTGGAGTCTTTATCTCCAATTTAACTTTATCCATTATATCTCCATTTTTTAAAAAAAGATAAAAAATACACCGCCATCATCTCTAATAGCGGTGTATTTTAATATACTGTTATGTTCCTACAGCAATCCAATTTACTTGGTTAAATACAGTACCCGCAACCGGGGTAACTGTGCTTGCGTTAGTTGGTTGCCAGCAGTAAACAAGTACGTGTCCTGCTATGCTTCCTGTAACAACGGTAGTCCACGCATGGGTGAGCGAAGGGCTACCCGATAAGCAAACTACAGCGTTTGTTACGGTTGTTAATCCCGTAACCACCTCTGTAACTGCGGCAGCAGGGACAAAAGAACCACTAATAACTTTATTAGAAGCATAAGCATCTAATAACGTTCCTAGGGATACATCCTGTGCAGCGGACATTGAGTTATTCAAATTATAAATTTGTGTAGTAGTTAAAGCCATAATTCATTCCTCCTTCTTTATAGATAAACTGTATCGCCAGTTTTTATATCTTTATATTTTTCGGGTGTGGGAATTCTAATTCCGTTTCCTTTATTGTCTACCAAAACCAATTCTTTACCATAATTCCTATGAACCTTGAAAGGGATTCTCCCAAAATTAGGGTCGCTGTTAATGGTTTCTTCGATTTTTTCTGTTTCGTTATTAATATCTTCTTCGATTATAATATCTTCTGTCTTTTCTATTTCTTCATCTGAATTTTCTATAAATCTTTTCTTGTTCATTTAGCCTCCGAAAATATACAGAATAAATTTTATTCGTATATTAAATTAAGATACTGTAACATTTACAGATGTACTAATTGAAGAAGCCGAAGTGACCTCAATAGTAATTGTTGCTGAACCAGATGCGGAACCAGCGGTAACTAATCCGGTGTGTAATCCGACTGACGCAGAAGTAGCAGCGCTACTACTAAAATCAAGATATGAATTTGAAACTTTGAAAGAACTACCTGTATAAGGTACAGCATAAACAACCAATGTCGTACTTTCTCCAACACTCAGCGATAATGCTCCACCAGCAACAGATAAACCTGCAACAGTATCATACCAATTGGTATTGTCGATAACTTCTGTAATTGTTGCATAATAAGAATCAACAACACATGGGTCTGTAGCAGTGCCAGAGGGTGTATAGGAAAGAGCCGTACCAGTCAAAGGAGTATTAGATACACCATCCGCCTTCATCGAAATAGTGAAAGCGCCTGATAATTGTGCTCTTGGCACGATGATTTGTACAATACCAATTTTGTTTGTAGTAACATCGGCAGAATTTAGTTGAGTTTCCATAACTAGTTTCACAACTTGTGGAATCATACTTGCTTTAATAGTAATACTCTTTCCAGAGCTAACATTAGCAGTGTAATAGCGTACACACCAATTTCCGCTTGTTTCTGTTCCAGTAACAGTGAATACTTTTCCGCTAAATGTAACCCTTTGAGTAACACCTAAAGGAGAAGTTGCCCAACCATATATTGTAGTACCTGTGAAAGCAAGTGGTGTTTCAGATACCGAACCGGAACTGGCTGTAACTACAATAGTTTCTTCTGTATAGAAATTACCCAATGTATAATCTGTACCAACTGTTGCTCCCAATAATTCTAAGTTCCATTGTGCTTCTGTTAAGTTAAACTTCATTTCCGCAGTGTGATAGTAAGTATAAAGCAACTGATTACCACGTCCACCACGTACAGGTGCTGAACCTAGAGAAACTTCAATAGAACTGTCTAGCAATGTTTTTGCTATGAAAAGCAGATTATCACTATTATCATAGCCATAAACATCTGCTACACTTGTTAAAAACTTTTTAATTGCCATAATTTTAAACCTCCTGAATTTTTTAATAAATGCTATTTTTTAGCACTTTCAAACGATACTTTCTCTTGGATTTCTTCCAAGTCTATAGAAACATCGTTGTATATATCTTCATCGTCTATAGACGATAACCAATGTATGATAAAAGACTTATCTTTAAACTCAACCATTCCCGACATAGAAGCAGATAAATATATTTTATAATGTATAAAATTATCTAATCTTCTTATACTTTTTAAGAATTTTCTTATAGTCATAGAATATATATAATCAAAAGTCCATCCTGTAACGGTAGAAAGAGAAATAATATAATCTTCAAAAGAAGCGGGTTTTATACCAGATATTTTTCTTTTATATTCTTTAGCTTTTTCTAAAGAATCTCTAACTTCTTTTGAAATATTTTCATCTATTAATTCTACTAAATTTTGTTTTGCTATTATTTCTTTCATTTTTTCAAAATCTTCTGAATTATATTTATCTTCTTTGATAGTAAAAAATGGTTTTTTAGTTTCATCATCATAGTTAAATCTACTTATGCTTTTTTCTATTTCTTTAAAACTCTCATCTTTTAAACATAGAGAAAGCAATCTATCAAACCACAAAAGATAAGGCTTCTCTAAATCTTTATCAAGCAAATAGAAAATATATTCCAAATCAGTCATTGATATTATATTTGGGTCCGGAATACTGTTTTTATCCATATTTAAGCATTGAGCATAAACATTAAAAAGCAAATAATCTTTTACTGTTACCGGATATAATTCTATATTTTTATATGGAACAGGTAAATCATATGTAACATAATATGTAATATCCATTTTTTTATGCCGAGTAAGTTGCGAATACTATTTGTTTTCCACCAAAAGGTATTTGTCCAGCCTGAAACAGACGAGAGCTTTGGTCTATCATTCTGTCGATAGCCATCAAACCTAATGTTCCCATATTTGTACCGTTAAAGAGACAAAGAAGTTCTCCGGCAATAGTATCAATACGAGTTGTATAATTAGAAAGATGGTTTATTTTATAATGAGAGAATACTTCCATGCTCACTTCTATAAGACCAACAGTACGATTAAGACCCATAACATAATGAGGCATTATCCTAACCATTGATATTTCGTTTACCAAAACATCGGGTTGCTTTCCGTCCATAAAAACATTAAACTTAGAACTATCTTGCTGTCCTGCATATATTAATTTTGCTTTTTCTTCTTGTGTTAGATTTTCTTTATTCCAAGCATCGGGTGTAGTATATTTTAATAATTTCCAAATTAATTCGTTATTTACCATCATATATTTTATACAATTATATGATATTTGATTGAAGTTTTGAAAGTCATTATAAGCATATTCACCAATATCTTGAGTAAATGGAAACATAGTATTTCTCCTTATATATTATCGAATTGCCACGCCCCACGAAGATATATATCAAATTCTTTTGGAGCTATTACAGAACCAGTTGTACATTGTATTTCTATATAAGATTCTACATTTTTTAGTATGTTTGAAACCTTAAAATGATTTCCGTCTGTTTGAGTGAATGTATAACTAGTTAAAGGAACATTGCTACCGTTGCATGTGATAACAAATGAACCAGATTGTACAATATTATTTTCATATAAATAAACCGAATACGTCCTATCTTTTCCTTCTAATATATAGTTTATATTTGGACTTATTAATATTTCAGTATTTACCGTAGGACTTGCAGAAACAGTTACATAACAAACATCATTAACAGGATTGCCATAAACAGAAGCTGTTATTATACAAGTTCCATTCGTATTGAAAGTAACTAAAGCACTGCCGCTATTTCCATTAACCGATGCTATTGATACATTAGAACTTTTCCATTCTATTTGACGAATAACATTATTACCATTATAAGTAACATTTGCAAATAACCATATTGTATCCAAGGGAGAACCTTGTATATTTCCGCTGCTTAAACTAATTGTATAAAGATTTGTATTAACATCAGTAATTCCATTAACAATATCATCTAATTCATCATTAACAAAATTAGCGCTCATATCTAGTACTAATATAGGAGAACTTTCATTGTTATAGGTTTCTGCATTTGTAAAATCGTTTATACCAGTTCCTGTTACTTTATAGCCTGTCCAATGTTCTCTATTTCCAAACAAAAATCTTTGATTTTCGTTTATTTTTCCAGTTCTTTCGTTTAATTGAGTTATGATATGCAAAAAACCACCCGGAGTAGGAAAAGGAGAACCTTGTGTTATATAATCTCTAGGCTCTTTTACCAGATATTCAATTGCGCATGGCTCTTCGTAAAAAACACCTGTTATTTCATCAATCCATCTTAATGTATTATTACATCTTCGAATAGTGCATGTTCCTGTAAGATTTTTAATCTTTTCAGTGTTTATTACTAGCCAAGTATTATTATCAAATACATAATATTTTCCTAATTCTATAGGATGATTTACATCTTGAAATAATACTGTTTTCCAATCATCTCCGAGTTTTAAACCCGTTTCTGCATTTATAACGTGCGTTATACGAACATCTATATTTTTATATGAGCGAGAACCAACATATGTTTCTTCTTGTATTGTCCACCAGTCTGATGAGTTAAAAAACTGTTCATTCATGGTTTTTTGGAATAAATCAATGTATTGCTCTTTTGGGTCTGCGCCCTTTTTTGCTGCTGCCGCTATAGCAGAGGGGATATATTTATATTGATACATTGCCGACCTCCTGAAAATTCAATGGATAATTTAATCTATTTTTTATGATATAATTATCACGAGATAATGCCGCATCATATTCGTTATCAAAATATCCAAGAAAGTTTCTACTGTTATTATAATATACACAGGCTATCCATTTTTTAGAATTTTTATTAAAAGAAACACCATAATATTTAGAAGATGCATTTGGATATTTTTTACACAGAGATGGACTATTTATTCCAGAAAAATTAGCATGATTTTCTGAAAGTTTTCTTTTATGCTCATCTGAAAAAGATTTTCCAAACCAGCAACTGTTTTTTCCAGAAAAATCGGCATGGTTTTTAGATAGATTTTCTTTATGCTTATCCGAAAAAGGCTTTCCTATTTTTGCTATTCTCATTTTTTCTTTTGTCTCTTTAGAATGCCTTGCCCCTCGCCCTGTTTCTCTTATATTATATCCAAATTCAGGATTTTCCGTATTATAAAAAGTGCTCCAATATTTTTCTAAATTATTTAGATTATTTTCAGAACATTCTTGAATTATTGAAAATCCAAAATTTTTTTCTCCATATATTTCCCAAGCTTTTTGCAAGTGGGAATTATTGTGCTTTCCTTTCTTTAATTTTTTTTTATGATATTTCCATCTATCTTCTATATTAATAGATTTTCCTATATATCGTTTATTATTATAGAGGTTATTTATGCAATATATTCCAATCATATTTACACCCCCTCATACTCTTGATTAAACCAATCACTCCATGCGTTTTTTTCATAACCATAATCAATTAACATTTGGGAGCATTGTTCTTTTACTACATTCAGGTAGTTTGTTTTCTCTTTTAGATTTGCTGCTTCCGATGCCATTTTGAAATCTCTATCCGTGATATGTAGGTTAAATTGTGTTACATTGTTTACTTCTTTTTGAAGCCACCATTTCATCATGAGAGTAGCCAAAGCAATTTTATTTTCTTCACTTAAATCAACAGAAAATGATTTTGTAGTATAATCAAAGATTAAACTTTGGTCACATGTTTTTTTAAAATCGTTAATGGCATATCTCAACCATGCTTGAAGATAATTTTCAAAATCTTCTTGTGATTCGTTAAAGAGGTCTATTAATCTATAATCAGTAACAGTCATCATAAAAACGTCATATACTTCGTTTAAAGAAGTTCCCATTTGACCTCCTTTTTTAATTATTATTGTTGATTTTGTTCAGCCAGTTCTTTTTGCAACAATTTTTCTTCTTCTGCTTTTTTTGTAATGTCAATTTTTGATAATCTAGAAATTCTATCCACTGTATATAAGTTTACAGTAGAAGTTTCATTTTTTAACTGATTGACAAGCAATTGAACAATTATTTTTTGTTGTTCTGGATTGGCTGAATTATAAAGGTCTACACAATATTCAGAGTTTGTATTAAATAGTATCTCTTCTATTTTTTCCTTTGTTAATATTTTGGAGTAAGTTTCATCTAATCCGTGTTGTCTTATAACACGAGGGTCTAAGATATAAAAATATCCAGCCTCCATAAAATTAGAGTGGACTTCTATTATATCTACTAAATCTTTATAAAGGATATTTTTTACCTCACCAAATTTAGTAAATTTCTTAATATCACCTGACCCCATTTCTTTTGTAGAAAGGTTGAGCCTAAAAGGTATCAAGCTCATGACAGGGATATATTCGTCTAGCTGAATCTTGGTATCTTCTTTTTTATCGATACTTTCACTTTCTAATTCAGCAATTTTTGCTTTCAATGCTTCGATTTCTTTTTTTTCATCGGCAGAAAGCTTTACAGAAGTTTTAGTAACCATTTTTCTCCTCAATATTTTCTAGGAGGGGGTGTTTCCACCCCCATTCCTATAAGATTGTATTATAAAGTAATAACAGCAGCTACTGCGTTTGTAGCAATAGCAGTGCCCCAACTCTTGATTAAGGTTGAGGTTTGGACTAAGTTAGCATTTGCATATACATCACTGGTGTATGAAAGCACTGAGCCTTCCAATACAACCTTCACGATTTTCTGTGAAGAAGGTGATACAATCCAAATGCGACTATCAGATAACTTCAAACCAAAAGGTGTGGTCCAATCAGCAACCTGTGGTAGAACCATAATATCGGTTCCTTGGAAGTTACGTAAATAACCAACCTTTACATATTCGCTCTCTAAATCATAGCGATAGTTAGCGTTAGCTGGAAGAATGGTTGCCAAGGCACGTTGAGTACCAATAGCAACGGGTTTTGCCCCGCCATTCCATGCGGCAACAGTTTGTGAAAGACGAACAAACTCGGATTGAGTATAGCCAGCGACTTTCAAACCGTCGGCGCTGCTGTCAACACCTTCTATTGCAGCATAGAAAGCATCATAAACATCATTTGCGAATTGAGTCTCGAATGAACGAGTCATCTTCATAACAAACTCTGCTAATGATTCTTTTCCTGCTAAAACTTTCATAAGAGAAACAAACACGGTCATTTCACGAGGTTCAGGAATGACAGTTACCTGTCCCTTGAATTGCTTGTGGAGTTCGGTTGTTCTCTTGCTACGACCAGCTTTTGAAACGATGAATAAGTCACGAGGGCTTACATCGAAAGCTGCTGAGTCTCCCCAACCGATTGTACGAACTTCAGAATAAAGTCCAATACTATCAATAATGGTATCTGGAAGAATCATATCAATAATTGCAGAAATAACTGCGAAGGTTGCCCACTTAAGAGTAGGGTGATTTGCCCAAGTCTCTAGAGGGAATTGTTCGAAGTTCTGAACGCCAGCTACACGCATAATTTCACGCTTTAAAGCTGCGTTTAATTTTTCCTCTTTTTCTGAAAAGGTCAAAGGAACAATAGCTCCTTCTTCTGTAACTGTGCTCTGTTGATATTCTACATTCTTCGCACCGTTAAGAGCACGATAATGATTCCAATAATCAACGAACATTTTATAAGGTGTTAAGTTTGGTTCACCTGCGAAACTAAGTACTTGATTTGGGATTTTCATAATATATTATCTCCTTTTTTCAAAAAATTATACAGAAACGCATTCGAGCTTGTATGCGGTTTCACGTTGGTCATCGATAGCACCAGTAGCAAGAGAAATATATGTTGTTGCAATATATTTATAAGCTAGACCTGTTGAACGAGCATCATTAACCCACAATAGTTTGTAACTATCTGATTGTGCACATGCGTAAGTGTGACTTGAGTAGCTATTCGAGAAAGCCTCGTCTGTGAGTACGATAATATCACCTACCTGTGGTCTGTAAGCAGAAAATACCTTGCTTGCAACATTAGTGAAATTACGTGGGTCAGGGTCTAACCCTTTATACTTAGCATCCGTAAGAATGATTTCGTCTCCGGAATATGCCATCCAACAACCAGTAGGGGAAGCAGAAGTTGGTTGAGAAATCTCAAATACTTCTGTTAAACTACCGGAAGTGTGCTGCGCACCCATTAATACAACATTTCCGTTGTCGATTGATGAAGCACTAGAACCGTAATCAATAACGCTTCTATTCAAAGAATCGATGTTCATTGCTGCGATTTGTGCTGGAATTAAAACTGCGTGATAAGCCATAATAAAAACCTCCTGTTTTTAATTAAATCAATATAACCTTGGTTTTAGTCCCAAAGGCTTTTTTGTTTCTTGGTTGCACCACCGAAAGGTAGTCCAACTTCTATAACGCCCTGATTTTTGGGCATTCTGAGTGCAAAGTCGAATGATTTCGCTTTACAATAATTTCTCCATGTTTCGATATTCTCTAAAGTATATTTTTCAGCTTCTGCTCTCATCTCTGCTCTAACCTCATCAGGGAGATATACGGCTGCTGAAAGTTCTTTTAGAGTTTCATCGATTGCAAAGGATTTTTGTTGTCCTTCCAACTCTGCCTTGAATTTCTTTAGCTCTTCATTCTCAGCCATGTATGCTTTTTTATCTTCTGCCATTAATGCCATTTTATTGCATAGCTTCTCGATTTTTGCAAACAGACCATTCATAACAACTCCGAAATCTGCTTCTTTGCCTTTAGCAACTTCTGCTTTAGCCATTTTCACATCATCTTCATCATCATCTTCTGAGAACATTTCAGCACATTTCTCAATAGGAAATTCAAATTTCTTTTCTTCTAACTTTTTCTTTGCTTCCTCTGCGGCTTTGGCTTTCTCTTCCTCCTCAGCGGCAAATTTTGCTTTAGCTTCTGCTTCTGCTTTTGCTTTTGCATCTGCTGCTGCTTTTTCGGCAGCAAACTTTGCATCTGCTTCTGCTTTTGCTTTTGCTTCTGCGACTTCTTTTTCTGCTTTTTCAGCAGCAAACTTTGCATCTGCTTCTGCCTTAGCTTTAGCTTCTGCTTCTGCTTTTTCAGCAGCAATTCTTTCTTCTTCTGTCATAGTTGTCTCCTTATCTGTAAAATTTACAGCATCTTGCACATCAGCAGATGCTTTTGCTGTACTACCTTCGTTCTTTACCCATTTACCATCTTCTACATGATGGGTCTTTCTGAACGAACTAATAGCAATAGCCCAACCGTTTTTCTCTTTGTCTATACCAATCGAATCTGCTTGTTTAGCAATCGCATTGGCTTGAGCTAGAGAAACGGGAGGGGTTATACCCTTTAAAGCCGGATTAATATCCTCTTTAGACTTATAGGGAAATGTAACAATCTCTTTATCTATTCTTTCTAACATTTTCTCAGCCCATTCCTTTGCGTAATCTCCACCCCAAAGAAGCCAATCTATTTCATCTTTGGTGTATTTATGTGTAGAAAAATAATTCATTATTTCTCTTACTTTTTCCGGAGTTATTAACTTGTTATTAGTTAAATAACGGGCAAAAGCAAGACCTGTAGATGTTCCTCCCCCACTTTCCTTACGAAGTTCCAAGCCTTTTTCTGCATTATATCTTATTTTGTTCGGAATTATAATTTCTGTGAAAGAAAACTCTTTTTCTAAATCTTCTTCATATTCTTCCGCAAAAGATAAAATACTCGCATTAGCCATAGGTATAGCAGGTGTAACATAACTTCCTAAAACAGTTATGCCTTCATATCTAAAATCAAGGAGTTCTGTTTTTCCATCTTCTTTTTTCTTAGTTTTATATACACTCATTTCTACACTAACTGGCTTTTTACCACCATCACGTTTAAATATACTTAATAGAGGACCAGTATATCTTTTCCATACATAAGCAACAGTGGACAACATTGTTCTACCATCCTCTAATTTCTTATTGCTTATTGTTACTCCTTCTGGAACAAAACCACAGGGAACCTCGTCGGGGTCATGTGTATAACTATCATCAAGTATTTTATCATATTTCCAAACAAGAGGACAGTTTTTAATAGTGTCTGCTGTTTTTAATAATGTTTCCTCGGAAACGTAAAGGTCGTGAAGATTATCTCCGGAAGCAAAAAAGTCCAAATTTAAAAGGGCGAAGTTAGAATCGGGATTTTCCCGAATCATTTCAGCATTTTCAATTGTAAAACTTAATTTTTGTACCAATTTTTACCTCCTCTCAAGCCACAACAATATCTTCAACTTTAAGGGCATTCTTTTTAAACACTCTTCTAACCTAACTGTATGTGCAAAATAAAAATATTTTTCGTCAAATCCCAATATGGGGATATGGCATTTAAACATAAGATATTCTTCAATACGCTTGTCTTTACATCTAAATTTATTTTCAATTATGTGAGTATTAATAATCATCCCATATATTTACCCTCCAATTGAATCGCTCCATACTTTAACTTTCCACCAATCATCTCCGCAAAGTATAGCATTATCCAAAAATGTCGTAGCTTCTTCATATTCTTTTTGTTGCTTTGCAATCATTTCCCGCATTTTTTGTTCAACAACGGGATTATCAGTTTGAATTGCTAATTTTAATATTTCATTAATGCTTCTTGTTGTAAGTATTTCTCTGTCCAAATATGCTTGTGCTAAAACAATAATAAAATTAAATTCTTTATTTACCCCATCAATTTCAGGAATAAATACATCGGCATTTAAATCAGTTAAGAGAGATACAAATTCTTTTCCATGCCCTATCTCTTCCTCGTGTTGACTTTCAAAATGTTTTGCAAGATTATCCAAGCCTTTGTTTCTTAAAAAAGCACACATATACATATAAAGATTTGCATTATAGAATTCATGCCCTATTTGTTCGCATAATGCGGCTTTTAGACTTTCGTTTATTAATGATGTCATAATTAAATTTTTCCTCCTCTCCCAATATTAGAACCTTCTGTTCTTGTTTGTTCTGTTTCTTCTGATATTTCAGAGTCTTTTTTCTTGGGTCTACCTTTAGTAACAGGTTCTGCTGATTTTACAGGAGGCGGTTTAACTTGCGCTTGTGTTTTGGCTATTTTTTCTTGATTTTCAGCATTTTGGTCAGCTAATTCTTTTTGTTGTTCACCAGTTATTTCAGCCATTTCTTTTTGTCCTTCAAGTTGAGGGGGTGTAAGCAAATCCATAAAACCAATCGCTGTTGCTTCTTCCATGTGCTTTCTAAGTTGAGCGGGTTTCATACCAATAGCAGCAGCTATTTTTTGAGGCAAAACAATTCCTTGAGCAAACAAGGTCATTGTTGATTCTAGCCTATTTTGCCTATTTAAAAAGAAATCTGTACCTTCAAAGGCAAAAGTAAATTTAAATGTTCTAGTATATCTATGTCCAAGAAAATCCATAAAAGGACTAAATTGGTCATATAACGCTGTCATCATTTGTTCGTCAACATTCAAACTTAACTGTGTTTCAAGAACGTTAGGTTTAATATCGCTTGTGAATATAAGATTTGTATTTATACCACTGGAAGCTAATGTTGTTTTTAAATAACTATCATATATCTCATTTTCAGAATCAAAACTTATACCTTTCATATCCTCCAGAGGAGCAGATGCTACTTTAATAGATTCGTTAATTGAATTCTTTATTAACGCCATAAATTTACCTAGCAAATCCGGACTGATAGCAATAGTATCTTTTATAGTTGCTTTTACATCTTTATTTAACATTGGTACTTGCCCAATAATCATTTTGCTTGCCGCAGCCATACTTGCTTGCTTTTGAAGGTTGCGCATTAAACTTTGCAAAATTAAATCACTGAATAAAGGGGTAAAATAAGGTAATCTTGTCGCTAATTCAGGGGTAAGTTTAAAACATACTCCTACATCAACAGGAATATCTACCCAATATATCCAAGTTGATTTTTCTCTAAATTCCGGTGGTAATGAAGGGATATAACTTCTAGTTGTATTTGGAGATTTAAATATATCATTATATTTCTTTTTGAAGAAATCAGGATACATATTAATATCGACCCCGGTTTGCAAAAACCAATACATATTAAAACTGAATAAAAAACCGTTTTCCCAACGTCCTGTTATTTTACAATAATCAGCAGGAAGTTCTTGAAGAATTATCTTATCTCCCACTTCACGTATACAACCAAAATAAGCATCATTTCTTAACATTTCTCTGACTACAATAGCTAGTTCTCTTTTATAATCAAATCTATCAAGAAATGTCTCTATTGCTTTTAAGTCCTTTTTATATTTTGGGGTTTTATAATCATTGGGTTCGGCATCTGATGTATAAGTAACATCAAAAGAAAGCATATTAGCCAAATAAGAAATAAGTCTTTTATAGACCATTGACCTTAATTCAAAATCCTGAGAAAATTGTCTAAGTTGTTGCTCACTATCCTTGGGTGACGCTAAAGCTGCATTCAAGCTATCCTCTGTAGCAGCCATTGGATTTAAGGTAATATCCCGCATTCTAGAACTAATAAGGTCCGGGGTTAAATAACCTTGTCCATACATTCCCACCATTGCCCGGGCAAACGCCATAACATCCCAAACTTCTTGTTCTGTAATCAATATTTCATCTTTTTTTTCTACTTCATCGGTCATTAATTTTTCTCCTTTCTCAAGATGTGCTTATACAACCATTGCCACACCGAGAAATTCCATTTCATCTTCCCATTCCGAATGTTTAAATCCTAATAATTCTATATCCATTAAAGATACATAATAATTAAGATAACTAACGGAAGTATAACGGTCTTTTCTAGCGCCGCTTGGTTCAATTAATTTTACTAGACCATTAGCAGGAGCCATTTCTAAAGCAATACTTTCGTTTATCATAAGACTTGTTTGTAAATGAGCTTGTAATAGATAAGCTCTTATTCCAGTATCATCTTGGTCTAGAATATCCTTATTTCCTGATTTTATTAAAAATTCTTCTTCTGTATTATCATCAACTAAAAATTCAATTAATTTTTTCTTTAATCTCTCCCTAAACTTAACAGCGATAAGAGAATTTAATGGTGCAGTAGCGGAAATAGGAAACACACAAGGGATAGCATCTTTACCAAGAGTTCTATTTGTCAAATCATCGTACACTTTTTGGTCAACTAAAATAGAATTCATTACAGTATATGGTTTATATTCAATTCCTCTTATTTCGTCTTTTGTGACTGATGTTAAAGCATCGAATACACTAATACCCGCATTTTGTAAGTCGAGTGCTAGTACATTTCCTTGAAATTCTTCATATATCTGTTTTATTCTTAATGCTTGTAAATTTGTATTTTTACCATTATGAGATTCCATATAAACTATTTCTGTCATCCAACCCTTTCTACTAGGTAACAATCTTCCACAAGTTATAATTGTATTGTCATTTGTCGAACCTGCTCTCATAGCCACATCAACAGAAACTATACGCATTTCATCGGAAAGTTTTGGTATATCGTAGTTGTTTTTACCTCTTACCATATAAACTTCATCTCTAATTGGTCTCCAACTTCTCTTTATACTTCTATTAAATAGACCCAACTTATAAAAAGATAAATTAGATGAACCATAAGGTATATTTCCATATTCCATTAAAAAGGTAATAGGGTCAAGATTTTCTTTTTCTCTCTGCATTTGCTTTTTTGTTTTTATGCCATGATGGATAGATATAGGATAATCTAAGAACATGCCTTTTGTATCCGGGTCTCCATCGGCAATCATTTTAATAAATTTTTTTGTTTCAGGATACCATTCATAAGTTTTATAATGAGCGCTGGTTATAATAATTTCTTGTGGTTCTTCTCTTAGTTCTGATATTTGAGAATACATTGGATTTTTCATATAAGGTGCTTGACGACTAACAAGGAAAGGACGAATAATTGAATCTATGATTTCGTTTTCAATTAAACGTCTTTCTTCCAAAACAGTTACATGACTACGATGACCACGTCCACCTTCTCCCGAAACAACTACATTAATTTTTGAACCGTTATAAAATGTCATTTCCCATTTATTCTGGTTAGTAACAATATTCGAACATTCTCTCGCTATATTGGGGTGTTCATCTCGCAACGCTTTACATTTTTCAGATATAATTAAACCTGCTTGGGCTTTTGTAGAAGAAGCCAGTGCGACTATTGTACCGGGATATAAAATACATCTTGCAATAGCATATACACCAATAAGCCAAGATTTAGCGCTCGCACGAGATGCTATCCCTACAAATTCTGTAGACCTAGACATTAAGTTTATCCAAAATCTCTGATAAGGAAACAAAGGTACGCCCATATAATGTTCAACAAAAAAACTAGGATTACTACGATAGAAAGTTACCCAACTCTTAAGTCGGTCTTTCTTTTGCTTTGTCATTTCTTTTTCACTAAAGAATTTTATAGGTTCATTGGCTTTTGAGTAAGGTTTCATATTCTGCAAGTATGGACTTGCTTTTGTTTTTACTCTAGTTGCCATTTATTCCTCCTCTATTTCACCAACATCAGCATGAGCCAAGTTATCTATTTCGCTATCATCAAATTCCATATCGTTTTCTTGTTCGTCTACATTAAAATCTCTACTGCCTAAAATGAAATTCTTAAGTGGACGTACAATAAATTTTTGAAAATAATCTTCTACATTAGCAACATCTCTGTACATATCTCCTCTTGGGTCAGTTTTCAACCATTGTGCAGGTTCTTCTTTTTCGATATCTTGTATCCATAAACCAAAAGTATCTATTCCACCCGCAGAACTTGTTTTAACTGCATTTGGAGATATAGCTAATTTTTGCATTAAACTTTGTAATTCTTTTATTAAATCTCCGGTATCATCTTGCTGTGACCTTGCTGCTTTAATATCAAGCAAAGTAAAGCACACTTGCTTTAATAATACTTGTTCTGCATATGTATCTGCTTTATGAGTATTTTTAAAATTAGCATATTCTCTTTCTAAATATTGAATATCTCCTCTTGGTATATCTCTGCCCCAAAAATCAATAACCTCTTGCGGAATGGCAATTTCTTGAATATCTAATTGTTTTTCTGTAAAGATAACACCAACATCTTCATATTGAAAATCGTTTATCCCGCCTTTATCCATAGATTTTTTAGTAGCAATTAATTTCATCAAATAAATAGAAAATATAGCACTTACGTTTTTACCGTTATCCATTAATGTTTGAACATGAGACTTTGTAGCATCAAGTGCTTCATTGGTAAATCTTACATTAAACATTGTACATAAACGGTGGATTGTTTTTTCCATCGTACCTGTCTCTTGGAGTATAATATCATATATATCTTGAACACAAGATTTACAAACAGAAAATTTTCCGTTAGAATCAACTATGCCGCCATCTACAGCTTTGTAAAAGTTGTCAACAGATAATGATTTCATACACTTTCGACAGTAATATTTTTCTTTTTCCATTTATTCTCCTTATAAAAGGTAGATTTTATTTCTCAAATATTGCCTTCCAACTTGGAGGTAATTTCTTTTTTATCTCAACGCTTGGAAAAGTTGAACCTTTTTTTATTCCGGCTTCTTTAACCCACTCTGCCATGAATTGTATTCCAACTTCCAAAGGGGTATAGGTTTTAATATTAAAGATGTTATAAGCTTTTTCGTGACTTGAATAAGCATTGAAAACTTCATATCTCTCTGGTAAATGTTGAACATTTAATTCTATCCCGAAGGCACGAGATACTACCTCTGCGAGATAATTTATTGTATATGGTTTATGTGCGCCAATATTAATTGTTTCGTTAATGGCTTCTGGTGTTGTAACCGATTTTGCAATATAGGGTGCAACATCATTAATATAAGAAAACGCTCTTTTTTGTTCACCACTACCGAATATAGTTAAAGGTTCATTTTCCATGATTTGTCTCATAAAAATTCCAATAACATTTCTGAAATTGTCCCCTGTATTTTGTTTTTCGCCATATACATTATGGGGTCTAAATATCACATAAGGCATATCATACAACTCATTTGCAGCATGAATATCCATTTCAACCGCATACTTTGATATCGCATAAGGGTCCTCTGGCTTCAAATTCATATCTTCTACAAAAGGTACTGGATTTGAACCATATACACTCATCGATGAAGTAAATACGAGGCATTTAACTTCATTTCGTACAGATTCATTAATTATATTGATACTTCCCATTAGGTTATTAGTATAATTAAATCTCCTGATAAAATGAGAAAGCCCTTCGGCAGCATATGCTGCTAAATGGTAAACATAATCAAATTTTTCTCTTGCAAACAGATATTTAACAAGTTCATAATCTGTTATAGAACCTTTTATAAATCTTGCTCCCTTGGGAAGGTTTTCCATATACCCACCCGAGAGGTCATCTAAAACTATAACCTCGTGACCCATATTTAAAAGATGCTCGGCTGTGTGACTTCCAATGAACCCACATCCTCCTGTTACTAAACTTTTCATTCTATTGCCTCTTTTAATTGTAATTGTTTTCTTTTTTCCCAAGCTTTTTTCAAGCTTTCAGATTTTTTCTTTTTGGATTCTTCTGTTGGCTTTTTACCTATATTGGATTTTCCCATTTTTATCTTTGTTTCCTCGTTGTATATTCCAGTTTTTCCTTTATTCCAAGGAATATTTCCTTTTAAAGAATTAGATATTTTATTTTTAGTTTCATCTGTATATATTTCGGTTTTTCCTTTATTCCAAGGAATATTTCCTTTTAGAGAATTTGATATTTTTCTTCTTGTTTCAAAAGTAACAAGAAGTCCTTCTCTGCTCTTATCACCGCCGAAAGAAATATTATACCCATTCATTGAATAATGTGAATTAAATAATCTTATATATTCTATTTCTAAACGGTCCAATTCCCATTTCTCACAAAAAATCAATATATATCTTCTAAAATTCTCTATTCCATATTTTATAAATGCTTTTGATAAAATAGGGTTTTCTCTGTGATGCGCTTTCATTCTTTTTATTACATTACTTCCTCTACCAATATATTTTTTACCATTTACTAAATTTTCAATACAATAAATTCCTGATTTCATTTTTGTTCCTCGGGTTCCAAAAAATAAGAACGGGAAGCGGGAACCTCGCTTATCAATTGGGTAATTAAGCCAATCTATCCCATTCTTTTTAAATAAAATTATCTATTTTTTACATCAATATTTATTGTGCGTTCATCAATTCTACTTCCTGTAGTTTCAATTAAACAAGAAACTAGATATCTAGTACTCGGAGAACCACTTGATAACCAGACAATAACACTTCCTGATGGTGTACTTGTAGTGTAAGGATTATCTAGACCACAGGGGGAAATATTAATCGTATAAGATTTAATAGTTTCATTATCCTCACTACTTAACCATTGTGACCAATCAAAGCCAAAATCTAACGTTGCTTGTGGGTCTTTAAAAAATACATTTCCTGCCATAATCACCTCTCAATTTCTATATAATGAATTCTATTTTCATAATTGATTATATATGTGCGATTTTCCTTTTCGATTGTATAGATATATGTTTCTGTAACTTCTTTTTCTCTATCTTCATGAGCAATAGAATATACTCTATTTTCATTTTCTATAGTATATACTCTGTTTTCTGGTTCGATAACAAGTATTATAATTTCCGGTGTTACTTTAAATACTTCTTCTGCTTCAATTACATATATACGAGAATCTAGTTCTATATATAATATTCTATCTTCGTATTCTATTATATAAATTCTATCTTCTGGTTCAACAACAAATACTCTATCTTCTGGTATAAACATCACCAAGAAATAGATTAATTTTATTGTGGTAGAAATTTGTAAGTGAATAGCATCATTAATTTCTAATATATGATGTTGTATTAACCAAATGGTTTCTGATGTAATAACATGAGTAGAATTGCTTATCTCTAACACATGATGTTGAGTTAAAGCGACGCTTTCAGAAGTTTGAGCATGAGTAGAATCATTGGCTATTGCTTCATAATGAGCAGTTAGTTCTACATTGTCACTTGTTTGTAAATGAGTTGCATTATTAACATTCGTTAATACATAATGCCCTGCCGCACTTACATTATCGGCGTTCTGTATTTGAGTAGCATCTTCGACAAATAATATGTAGTGTTGAGTTAATAATATATTCTCACTAACTTGTATATGTATTGCATTTTGAACAACCAAAACATTGTGATAAGTTAATATTACACTATCTGCTGTTTGAGTATGATTAGTATTATTTATTGTTATACTATAATGAGCAAATAATGTTACATTTTCACTTATTTGTGCTTGAACAGCATTTTGAATTGTTAATACATGGTGTTGCGTTAATATGTTGTTATCAGAAGTTTGTTTATGTATAGCATTTTGAACAGTTAGAACACCAAGAAGATGAGCAATTAAATCTACATTGTCAGATGTTATAATTTGAATAGCATTCTGAACATTTAATAAATAATGCTGCATTAATACAACAGCACCTGCTGCTTGTGCTTGGGTTGCATCACTAACGCTTAGAATGTAATGTTGTATTAACGCTACTTCACCCGCTGTTTGCAATTGAGTAGCGTTATTTACTATTAATATTTGATGTTGTACTAATTGTACATTTTCTGCTGTTTGAGTATGAGTAGAATTATTAACTGTTATACTATAATGTGCTAATAGTTCGATATTACCAGATGTTTGTGTTTGAACTGCGCCGTTAACTGATAACGTATAATGCTGAACCAATTCAACATTATCTGCTGTTTGTGTTTGAGTAGAATTATTAACTACTAATATAGCACTTGCAGCATGTGGAACTAATGTTACATTATCCGCATATTGTGCCTGTATACTATTTTGTACAGATAACATAGGCGGGTGATAAACCAACGTTAACAAGCTCGAAACTTCATATGGGAAATATAACCCCGGCATACCATAGAAGCCAAAATATTGTGCTGATAAAATATAATCGGTCAATATTACAGCAACTTCGTAAGTAAATTGTTTCTGACTTGCATTATCTACAGATATTGTTTGTTTTAATTCAACACGAACATTATCTGCTGTTTGTATATGAGAGCTATTATTAACAAACAATACTTGGTGCTGTACCAATTCAACATTATCTGCTGTTTGTACATGTACAGGATTACTAATTATTAAAGCCCCGTAGATATGTTGAGTTAGTTCAACATTATCTGCTGCCTGTAATTGTATAGAATCATTAATTGATAATATATGATGTTGAATTAAACTGATATTATCAGAAATTTGCGTTTGAGTTGTATCATTAATAATTAAAACATAATGTTGTGTTAATGTTATATTATCGCTTGTTTGTGCTTGAATTGCATTATTAACAAGTATGCTATAGTGAGCTAATAATATTATATTATCAGTGGTTTGTGTTTGTGCAGCACTATTGACAACCAAAGCATAATGTTGGGTTAATATTATGTTTTCGCTTGTTTGTATCTGAGTAGCATTATTAACTACTAAAACATAATGTTGAATTAATGCTACATTTTCGCTTGTTTGGACTTGTGTTGCATTATTAGTAACTATACTATAATGAGCAAATAAAGCAACATTATCACTCGTTTGAACTTGCGTTGCATCGTTAACAACTATACTGTAGTGGGCTAATAATATTGTATTATCAGCGGTTTGTGCTTGCGCAGCATCACTAACCCCTAGAATATAATGTTGAATTAAAGCAACGTTATCGCTTGTTTGTGACTGTGTTGTACTATTAATTGCCAAAACATAACGTTGAGTTAAAATAATAGTATCGCTTGTTTGTGACTGTGTTGCATTATTAATTGTCAAAACATAATGTTGAGTTAATACAACATTATCGCTGGTTTGTAACTGTATAGAACTTTGTATAGTTAAAACACCATACATATACGCAATTAAATCTATATTACCAGAAGTCTGTAATTGGGTAGCATTACTAATTGTTAATATATGGTGCTGTGTTAAAGCAATATTCTCACTTGTTTGTGTTTGGGTTGCATTATTTATTCCCAAAACTTGATGTTGAATTAAAACAACATTTTCACTAGTTTGTAATTGAGTCGCATTGTTTATTATTAAAAGCTGATGTTGAATTAAAACAACATTTTCACTAGTTTGTAATTGGGTTGCATTATCAATTGTTAATATATGATGTTGAATTAAAGCAATGTTTTCGCTTGTTTGTGATTGTGCAGAGTTGTTAACTGATAAAACATAATGCTGTGTTAATGAAACGTTATCGCTAGTTTGTGTTTGTGTTGCGTTATTTATTTCCAATACTTGATGTTGGAATAATACAACATTATCACTAGTTTGTGCTTGAGTAGCATTATTAACAACTATACTATAATGAGCCAGTAATATTATATTATCGGCGGTTTGCGCTTGGATTGCATTATTGATAATCAAAATATGATGTTGCGTTAATGAAATATTATCGCTAGTTTGCGCTTGAGCGGCATTGCTAACTACTAGTGCGTGATGTTGAGTTAAAACAACATTTTCACTAGTTTGCGCTTGGGTTGCATTATTTACTATTATAGAATAGTGAGCGGTTAATACTACATTATCTGCTGTTTGATGTAAAATTATTCTAGCTGACGACTCATCCAATATAATTTTAGCACCATTATCTTGCAATAAATATCCACCATTTTCAATAAGCAGAGATTCGTAAGAACCTATAATTACTAATACATAATGGGGTACTTGCGCAATTAATGTTATATTATCGCTATTTTGTAGTTGGATAGCACTATTAATTTGTAATGTATAATACCCTTGATAAATTAATATAATATTACCACTGGTTTGTGCTTGTGTAGCGTTATTGATTGCTAATATTTGATGTTGGGTTAACGTTATAGTATCACTATTCTGTAGTTGAATAGCATCACTGACCGTAAGCACATGATGCTGAGTTAAAACAATGTTTTCGCTGGTTTGTATTTGAATAGCGTTATTTACTGTTAAAATATAATGAGCAAATAATTCTACATTTTCACTGGTTTGTGTTTGTATAGCGTCATTAATAGTTAGAGCATAATGGGCAAACAAACCAACATTTTCGCTAGTCTGTATTTGTGTAGCATTATTAACTATTAATGTATAATTTTGTGTTAAAATTACGTTTTCAGACGTATGTAATTGAGTAGCACTATTGACAACTAGTACATTGTGTTGAGTTAAAACTACATTGTCGGATGTTTGTGTTTGTGTCGCATTAGAAATTGTTAGTACCTGATGTTGAGTTAAGACAACATTTTCTGAGGTTTGTGCTTGAATTGCGTTCTGTACAATTAACAAAGCATACATGTGACCAATTAACATTATATTTTCAGAAGTTTGAATCTGAATTACATTGTTAATTGTTAATATATGATGTTGAGTTAAAGCAACGTTTTCTGCTGTCTGTGCTTGAGTTGCATTACTTATTACTAATATTTGATGCTGTGTTAGATTTATATTTTCAGAAATTTGTGCTTGCGTAGCGTTATTAACTATTATGGAATAATGAGCGCTTAAGATTACGTTTTCTGAAGTTTGTGCAATAGTACAATTATTAACAATTAATGTATAGTGTGCAGTTAATACTACATCACCCGCTGTTTGTATTTGCGTGGCGTTATTAACTGTTAAAGTATAATGTGCAGTTAGAGATACATTATCCGCTGTCTGTGTCTGTGTCGCATTATTGACAAACAACATATAATGTTGTATCAATACAATAATATCAGAAGCCATAGGTTGAATAGCATCCTGTACTATTATTGTCGTTACACCAGAATGGAAAATAAGGGTAAGATTACTTGAAGCCTCGTAAGGGAAATAATCTAATGGAATACCAAATTTACCAAAATATTGACCTGTTAATATATAATCAATTAAACTAACAACAACTTCTACCGTTATATGTATATGAGAAGCGTTTCCAACTGTCAAAATATAATTAAGAGTTAGACTTATAGTTTCTGTTGTCTGTACTTGGGTTGCATTATAAACTATTATATTGTAAAAACCAGCATAAATCAATGTTATTTTATTAGCTGTTTGTGCTTGGGTAGCACTATTTACAACTAATATATAGTTTTGAGCTAAATTTATTGTTTGGCTAGTTTGTGTCTGAATTGCGCTATTAACTGTTAATACTTGATGTTGGGTTAAAGTTACATTACTGCTGGTTTGTGCTTGTGTTGCATTATTGGTGCTTAACAAGTAATTTTGTACTAAAATTGTATTACCAGAGGTTTGTGTTTGAGTAGCGTTTTGTGATATTATAGAATAATGAGCACTTAATACAACATTATTACTTGTTTGATATTGAGTAGCATCATTAATACTCAAAACATAGTGTTGAGTTAATGTTACTTTATCGCTAGTTTGGTATTGAATAGCGCCATTAACAATCATAACATAATGTTGAGTTAATGTTACATTGTCGCTAGTCTGATATTGAATAGCGCCATTAACACCCAATATATGATGTTGAGTTAATACAATTGTGTCTGAAGTTTGTACTTGGTTTGCGTTTTGTGCGGTTATGGTGTAATGAGCGGTTAGTGTAACATTTTCGGCTGTTTGTGTTTGTACTGCGTTTTGCGCAACTATAGCATAATGAGCATTTAATGATATCTTATCGCTTGTTTGTGCTTGAACAGCAGAATTAACCGTTAATATTTGATGTTGTGTTAAAACTATATTATCTGCTGTCTGCGCTTGCGCAGCCCCGTCAACTATTAATAAATAGTGCTGTGTTAAAACAACGTTACCACTGGTCTGCGGTTGAACTGCGTTGTTAACAATTATTTGATGTACAACTAGTAATATACTACTTGTCGTCTGTGTTTGTGTAGCATCACCGATAATAAGGGTGTAATGTTGTCCTATGTTTATATTATCAGAAGTTATTATTTGAGTTGTATTATTAACTACAATTTGATGTGCAATCAATAATATTTTGTCTGATGTTTGTGCCTGTGTAGCACCATTAATTGTTAAAACATAATGCTGAGTTAAAGTTACATTATCACTGGTTTGTGCTTGAACTGCATTGCTAACTACTACTTGATGCGCAACCAATAATATATTACCCGCTGTTTGTGCTTGGGTTGCCCCGCTAATTGTTAAACTATAATGTTGTGTTAAAGTTACTTTATCAGAAGTTTGCAATTGAATTGCATTATTAACTATTATTTGATGTACTGTTAAGAATACATTTCCTGCTACTTGCGCTTGTATAGCTCCATTAACTATCAAAGTATAATGTTGAGATAATATTATATTATCAGAATTCATTGCTTGAGTAGCGGTATTAACTGTCAAACTTCCATGTTGTGTTAGTAATACATTATCCGAAGTTTGTGTCTGAACAGCACCATTAACCGTTAATATATAATGCTGTGTTAATATAACATTATCAGAAGCTATTGCTTGAGTAGCAGTGCCAACTATTAAAGCATAATGTTGAGTTAGTGCTATATTATCTGCTGTTTGTGCTTGAATTGCATTGTTAATTATTATCTGGTGTACTGCTAATAGAACCTTATCTGCGTTTTGCAACTGGTTTGCACCATTAACAGTTAAAGTATAATGTTGTATTAATATTATGTTGTCGGCTGTCTGCACTTGAATTGCATTATTTACAATTATTTGATGTACAGTTAAAATAACATTTCCGGAAGTTTGTGCTTGTACAGCACCATTAATTGTTAAAGTATAATGTTGTGTAAGTATTACATTATCAGAAGTAATTAATTGAGTGGCATTGTTTACTATTATTTGATGAACCGTTAATAGAACTCTATCAGATGTCATCAATTGAGTAGTACCACTAACTACAAGAGTATAATGCTGAGATAGTATTATATTATCAGAATTCATTAACTGTGTAGCACCAGAAACTGTTAGTAACTGATGTTGAGTTAATGCTACATTATCAGAATTTATTAACTGAGTAGCGCCACTAATTGTTAAAGTATAGTGTTGTGTTAATGTTACTTTATCAGAAGTTTGTGCTTGTATAGCGCCATTAACCGTAAGAGAATAATGTTGTGTTAAAATTACTTTATCAGAAGTTTGTGCTTGTACAGCGCCATTAACTGTAAGAGAATAATGTTGTGTTAATGTTACTTTATCAGAAGTTTGTGCTTGAGTAGCACCACTAATTGTTAAAGCATAATTCTGTAATAATATTACATTACCAGAAGTTTGTAATTGAGTTGCGTTATTGCTGACTAATTCTGGACCACCATGAGCGGTAAGTGTTATATTATCTGCTGTTTGAAATTGATATGAATGATTAGAATAAATTGCAGCAAGAGTTTGTCCAAATGCTGCGGCAAGTGTACCCCAATCTTCGCCAGTACCAAAAGTCCAACTTTGGGTATAAGTACCCGCAGTGCTTTGAATTTCATATTGTGAACCTTCACCCCATGCACCATTATCTTTATTAAAAATAATAGTACCACTTTGAGCAGTTGGATTCCAGTTCTGTGCACCATTAGCGACATTTGAAAAAATAATTGTATTTGAGGACGAAGTAATAATAGGTACATAAGGATTAGTTGTAGCACCTGTGTTAGCACTACCTGCTGTTGTGTCCAATACGGAAATATAACCTGTAGCTGCATTGGCGGAAGCAATATCAATACTAATAGCTAAACCACCAGAGTTAGGTACAGATAACCATGAACCTGTTGATAAAGGATTTAGAAATAAATACCATAATTCTACAGATGCTTCGCCCGAAGTTGCACCATATCTTTGCGTGTCTGCTTGAGCTAATGGACTTCCGCCAAAAGTAGGCGTACCACCCCCTCTTGCAGTAGTACCTGCATATGCAAGCATTGCAACCATAACTGTAGCACCAGTACCCGGTAAGAAAGAACCGGAAGCGGGGTTTGTAATAACCGTCGTTGTACTTGGTGCAGGTATTCTACCCGTATTCCCAATCGTATAATCCCCGGGAGAATAAATTGGAGGATATATAGTTAATATTATATTTCCAGCATCTTGTACTTGGTCTGCACCGTTTACTGTTAAAGTAGTTGGAGGCGGACTGTAAGTTAGTGCTATTATATTCGATGTTATTGCTTGTGTGGCACCATTAACTGTTAAAGTATAATGCTGTGCTAATGCTACTTTATCAGAGTTCATTGCTTGAGTAGCAGTAGAAACAGTTAATACATAATCTTGTGTTAATGCTACTTTATCAGAATTCATTAATTGTACAGTACTGTTAGTTATTATCTGATGTACAGTTAAAAGAACATTACCCGAAGTCTGCGCTTGGGTAGCACCATTAACTGCCAAAGTGTAATGTTGTGCCAATGCTACTTTATCGGAATTCATTAATTGTGTAGCACCGCTAACAGCTAAACTATAATTCCGTGTTAGTGTAACTTTATCAGAATTCATTGTTTGTGTAGCATTATTAACTATTATCTGATGTATAGTTAATAAAACTTTATCAGAAGTCATTGCTTGTGCAGCAGAAGCAGATGTTAGCGCCTGATGTTGAGTAAGTGCTACACTACCAGAGGTTTGAAGTTGAACTGCATTTTTGGTTATTATTTGATGTACAGTTAAAAGTGTATTACCCGAGGTTTGTGCTTGAGTGGCGTTGCTAACCGTTAAAGTTAATGCTCCCGGATGATATGTAAGAGTTAATGCTTGGGTAATATTTCCAACAGCAAAATCATCGTAAGAAACAAGTGGTACTGCTGCGGATTTGTAAAAATGTATTTCTATATCACCAGAATTAAGAGAAGCCGTATCGTTTCCGGAAAATAATGCTTCCCAACCAGAACCTCGGTCAAGATAAAGAGTATAATCACCATTGCTTTGATGGCGCACACCGAACTTTATACTCGTTCTGCTTGTCCAAGAAACCGCACCATAATCTTGTACTAAAACAGAGCCTTCTCTATAAAGAGCAAAGTGAGTACAGCCCGTATCCTTGATGGCTTGTAAATAGATTTCATAAGATGTTCCACCACTAACAGCATAATATAAATAACCAGCCTCTCCTGAACTGGTAGGCAAATCACCTATGGTAATATAAGCATCGATTGCGGGTCCAAAACTTGTAGGATTCCAACGGACCTCTGTTGTACCAGTACTGCTTGTAATTAATTTATTACTTGAAATAGAAGGTGTACCAGAAACCACTGTCCAATTACTACCCAAACTAGCCCTGTTGAAATCATCGAGGACAGAGACACTTGGGAAAGCGGAAAGTCCGCCGCCTGTGTGAGCTTGAGTAGCATTGCTAACTGTTAATACATGATGTTGAGTTAAAACTAGAGGGGTTAAAACACCAATATAAAAATTATCAAGCCAAGGGTCGCCAGCATAATCTCCACCACCAGTTATTCTCCAAGCACCGCTCTGATTAATCGCTGTATCATAGCAAGAGATTATTTGTTGCCAACCTGTACCGCTGTCTTTATAAACAAATATGTTACCGTTGTTTAAATGCCTGACATTTATTTTTATGCTTCCGGTTGTTGTATAAGAATATGAACCAGAACTTCCTATATCAGTATAAGAACCTTCGTCAATTGATTTTTGTATTTTAGTGCCAAGCGCAATACTGGCAGAAATAAAGTTAAATTCCAAACGGTACATGTCAGCAGGAGTACCCGCTCTCATGTAATCAGTATAGGTATGTGCCCATATTGGCTGAGTATAAAGATTAGCAAGTGTAAAACCGAATTCTAAAGTTGGACCAAATGACTCTATCCATTGTACAGTGCCAGAATTTCCCTGAAGCATATTGCTTGTTATAACAGGTGCACCGGATATTATTGTCCAATTGTCGCCAAGGGTTGTCCTGTTAAAATCATCAGTTATAAGTCTCTCGGCATATTGAATTTGAGTAGCGTTATTAACAGTCAAACTTCTACCAGAAGTTAATATAACTTTATCAGAGTTTATTGCTTGAGTAGCATTGCTAACTACTAATGTGGCTGAACCAGACGCAGTAGCACCGATTGCCAAATAAGTAACCCAACTACCGACAGAAGGTTCAGTATCATCCATGATGAATTTGAAACCTGTGCTGTTAATTTCAGTAATATCCGCTAAAGCTTGTATGGCATCATCTGCCACATGTGCATAAAACGCACTGGTGTAATGTCCAACAGCGGTTTCACTATCTAATAGGTTGTCCTCATCTGACCAAGCTTGTACTTCCCTGTTACTTGTAGATGTCGCTGCGCCGATACTTATTCTATTGTGGTCTGTATAACTACCTTGTGCAGGAAGTGCTCTGTTGGCACTTGCAAATAAAAGAGCGGTTGACTGAAAGCCAACCGTCTCTGAAGTTTCAGTTGAATCGGTCCGGGTTGTAATATCTCCAACCGAATATTGTCCACCTTTTAAAGAAATTAAATAAACTTTACGTGCGCTTGTACCAGTTATGTGATTTAAACGTATACCGTCTGAA
>Ga0208980_10000061_pt1 | contig 46773 bp, 47 predicted proteins | sample WetSurMetagenome_3_FD_187993 | JGI IMG/M metagenome (GOLD analysis project Ga0208980, IMG submission 187993) | Wetland microbial communities from Twitchell Island in the Sacramento Delta, sample from surface sediment Aug2011 Site A1 Bulk (version 2) | ecosystem: Environmental > Aquatic > Marine...
CTGAGCAGGGAGGAGGTGGTCAGCCTAGTCACCGGCAGCAAGGTAACCCAGCGCGGCGATGATCCAAAGGCAGCAGGACAACTACTTCAGTACGACGCGGGTGGCAAGGTAACGCGAACCTTCCTTGATGCTTATCATCGCGGGTTCCAGGAAACTGGCACGTGGGAAGTCAGGCCCGACGGACAGATGTGCATCACGTGGCAGGGCACGACCGAAGCAAGGTGTTTCTATTTCGTCCCAACGGGGCGCGGCACCTACAAGCTGCCGCAGGATCCGACCAAGACCGGGATGATGGAGGTCATTGGCGTCTCGAAGTAGGGGACCGCTCCCTCCCGCGGCTTCGAGGCCGATCAGTCGTTTCCGTTGGGCTGGCGGACCAGGCAATCCGCGGTGCTGGAACTAACCCGTCAGCAGGGATAGCCATCGCGGTGTCTGCCTCGCTGGCCCCCTCATCGGTGCTCCGCGCGTCGATGGCGGCGCGCCACGCGAGCGCTCCGTGCCGCGCTGACGACGGGCCGAGTCCGACACCAAGCGGACCCCTGGGTGTCACGCCGAGGTTGGCTCTGACGCCTGTCCTTGTCATGCGAGGGATGTCGGCTATTGTTTAGGGGCGTCCAATCGAATGACCAATCCATCAGCACAAATAATGGGTTTGGCGCGATCACATATAAACATCGCGGATCGAGCTCCGCTATTTGGCTATCGGGAATTGACATGAACATATTTGAGCAAGCGATCGATCTTCACACTCGCTGGCGACTACGAATAACAAAGGAAATTATTGAAGGTGCTGTTATAGATACTTCAGACATCGGGAATTGCCATGCTTGCGAGCTTGGCGCCTGGATATATAGTCACGGCCTCAAGTATAACAATCTTGCCTCCTTCGAAGCCATGTGCTCCAGACACGAACATTTTCATCGCGCGGCTGCAGAAGTGGCCCAATGCGGGAATGCTGGGGAAACAACTCGGGCGATGGCACTGTTGAGTCCTGGCGGTGTTTTTGACCAGACCTCGTTATTGCTCATCGCGTCGCTCAAGGAGTGCAGCAAGGAGCTTGACCTCGCAGAGGAAGAGCCTTGTCCGATCGTGAGAGTTAGCGACATTCTTGAAAGAAAAGATGACAAACGCATTTACTCCATCGAGGCGAGTGCTTCCATTCGCGATGCGCTAAAAATGATGGTCGCCGATCAAATCGGCCTGTTAGTCGTATATAAGAATGGGCAATTTGTTGGCCTTTTTACCGAGCGGGGTTTTGTTGAGCATATATCAGTTAAAGGATCGATATCTTTAGACGAGCCGGTTGAGAGAGCGATTAACCGTAAACTTATTAATATTAATAAAGAGAGCTCACTGGATGACTGCATGGAGATAATGTCGGCTACCCATACGAGACATGCCGTTGTGTTCGGAGTCGACAAAGTCGAGGGAATAATAAGTGTCACTGATATCATCAATGAGCTTAAGACGAACAAAATATATCCTTATAAGTTTAATAAAAACCTTTATTCGCCGGCAGTGCCTGGATTCGGCAAGCGCAAGCACTAGCGCAAGGACAAAGGCGTAGCGGCCATACTCCGCCGCATGGCCGGCTCTACGTCGTAATTCGTACAACGATCGGCTGAATCGCGGCGGACGTCCCCCAGCGGCCGCGACGTAGGCATACCTGCCGTGCTCGAAAGCCCCACCATTCTGATCGTGGACGATGAGCCGACCGCCCTAGCCTCGATGCTCAGCTCTGAGCGGCCCGGATTACTTCGCCACGGTCGTGGTGGATAGCGTGCTACGCGAGCCCGATACGGCGTAGGTTACGCAGCCAGGGCATCGGCGAGGGCCCGCAGGAGGCCGGCCCCATCGCCACGCCACGCACTACCGTGCATGCAAGCCAGCGTTGTCGGGTTGGTCGAGGCCAACTTCTCGAGGATCAGACGCGTGTGCCTTGTGTGTGAGAAGTAGTCCAGCTTTGCCCGGAAGGCCTCGCTTGGACCCAGGATGTCCGACTCCGTGAGCGGCGGGAGCTCGGCGCCGCCCTGCGTGAACAGATCACCACATAGCAGCGTCGCGGTGCGCTCCTCTGCCAGAAAGCCGCAGTCCCAGCCGTGCGGCAGGTGTGGTGCGTCGAGCCAGCGAACAATGTGCTTGCCCAGGAGAAGCTGCTCCCCATCGGCCAGCGGTTTGGGGGCACGGTCCGCGAGGTCGCTGATCGACACCATCGCGGCCACGCTGCCGCACAGCGGGATGGACTGTGGGGCCGCGGCGAGCCATTCATTCAACGAGCCGCACTCGTCGGCCTCCACATGAGAGAACGCGATGTAGCGCAGCTTCTCGACAGGCAGCACGTTTGCCACCGCCTCGCGCACCAGGGGAAACAATCGGCGTGGGCCCGTATGAAAGAGCAGCGGCTGATCGTCTACGACGAGGTATTGGTTGAACGAAAACCCGCCGGCGCCTTCGATGATGAACGGCGTGTTGATGCGGTAGATCTCGTCCGCTACCTCATGCACGTTCGTTCCAGACTGTGTGTTGGTAATCATCGGTGAATGCCCCCGGCACGATATGCATCCCAAAGCGATAGCCCGGTTCGCGTTGCCCGCCGCGGCGAACGCATGGCGGCTTGTTGCGGGCCGCGAGGTCCTGCTGCAGTGAATGCTAGTAGGCTATCGCCACCTCGAGCTCCTTCTGAGCGGCCGCATGGCAGGACACGGGGAAGCGGACCCTGCCGAGCCGCGCCACGCCGGTATCGACGTCAAGCGCGTGGAGGACACGCGCATTGCCCCGCTGCGCGCGCCAGCAAGGTCAGGGTCAGGGTGACGGATGACCTGTGGATCGTCATGGCGGGTGTCTCCGGTAATGGCCAACGCTGCTGGATCCAACCCTAGACGGACGGGACGGCCATCGCGATAAGGATTTCCCCAGGCGCGAGCGCTCACCTCACCACGGCGGGCGTGATGCCGCGTGGGCGGCGGGCTACCATGCTGCTGTCGTCGCCGGTACGCGCCGACCGGATACTTGCGGATGAAGGGGCAAAAGCAGAAGCAGAGCCGTGCCACCGAACCCACCGCCGACGGCGCGCGCGAGCGGCAACCGTCGACGGACGTGCCGGCGCGGGCGGGTGAGAGCAGCCTTCGCGAGCTCATCGAGAACGCCCCGGACGGCATCTTCATCGCCGATCTCGAGGGGCGGTACACCGACGTGAACAGTGCCGGCTGCCGGATCTTCGGCCACGCGCGCGACCGGATCATCGGCCGGACGATCGTCGACTTCATCCCGCCGCAGGAGGCCGAGCGCCTCTGGGCGATCCGCGACGGGCTACTCGACGGTGGCGAGAACGTCGCGGAGTGGCTGGTCCGGCGCGAGGACGGGACGATTACGCCCGTCGAGGTCAGCGACACCATCCTGTCGGACGGCCGCTGGGTCGGCTTCGTGCGCGACATCCGCAGGCGCCGGGAGCTCGAGCGGGAGATCGTGCAGAGCGCGGAGCAGCTGCGCGCCGAGCGCAACTTCGTCGACGCCATCCTCGAAACGGCGGCCACGCTGATCGTCGTTCTCGACGCCGATGCCCGCGTCGTGCGCTTCAACAAGGCCTGCGAGTCGGCCACCGGGATCAGCCAGTCCGAGCTCCTGGGCAAGACCATCTGGCTCGATCTGATACCCGCCGAGGAGCGGGAGGGCGTCGAGCGCGTGGCCGACCGGCTGCGGAGCGGGGAGTCCTTCGTCGAGCACGAGAACCACTGGCAGCACCGCGAAGGGTCGAGGCGCCTGATCCGCTGGCGCAATACGCTGATCAAGGACGAGAGCGGCCAGGTCCGATTTCTGATCGCCACCGGCACCGACATCACGAATCAGGTGAAGGCCGAGGACGACGCGCGCGTGCATCTCGAGGAGGCCTCCCGGCTGCAGCGCCTACAGACCGCGAACGAGCTGGCCACCATGCTCGCCCACGAGCTCAACCAGCCGCTGGCTGCGATCGCGACCTACGCGGCGGCGGGCCAGCATCTGCTCCGCCGGGCCGAGCCGGATACCGACAAGCTGGCGGAGACGCTCGAGAAGATCAGTCAGCAGGCCCTGCGTGCCGGCGAGGCGATCCGGCACCTGCGGGCCTTCGTGGGCCGCGGCAGGATGGATCCGGTGCCGCTGGACCTCAACGCCGTCGTGCGCCGCGCGTGCGCGCTGCTGTCGCCTCGGGCACGCGGTAGCGGCGTCAGCCTGCAGCTGGATCTCGCCGAGAGCCTGGCTCCGGTCACCGGCGTCGATCTGCACATCGAGCAGGCCCTGCTCAATCTGCTCGGCAACGCCCTGGACGCCATTCAGGGCGCCGGCGTCGCGAGTGGTACCCTGACAGTGATGACGCAATCGTGGGACGGCATGGCGCGGGTCACGGTGCGCGACAACGGTCCCGGGATCGATGACGCGACCGCGGCGCATCTGTTCGAGCGCTTCTTCACCCGCAAGGCGCACGGCCTCGGCGTGGGGCTTTCCATCAGCCGCAGCCTGATAGAGGCGCAGGGTGGCCGACTGTGGGTCGAGCCCCAGGTGCCGGGCGGCATCCTCCACTTCACGCTTCCTTTCGCGCCATGAGTCCGACCGTATTCGTTGTCGACGACGATGCCGCCCTGCGCGAGGCGCTGGTGCAGCTGCTCGAGGCCGCCGGGCTACAGGTCGAGAGCTATGCCGACGGCGGGGCCTTTCTCGCGGCCTTCCGCGAAGACCGACCGGGGTGCCTGCTGCTGGACGTCGCGATGCCCGGCATGACGGGACTCGAGGTGCAGGGCGAGTTGAAGAGACGCGGAAGTCCGATTCCGATCGTGTTCCTGACGGGTCACGGCGACATCCCCATGGCAGTGCGGGCAGTTCAGGCGGGGGCTGTGGATTTTCTCGAGAAGCCCATGACTGGCGTGGCGCTCCTGGAACGGGTGCACCGCGCGCTGGCTCTGGACGGTGAGGCGCGCCATGCCCGGGCCCTAAGCCGCGAGGTCGCGGATCGCGCCCGTCGCCTGAGCCCGCGCGAGCGCGAGGTGATGGCCATGGTCGTGAGCGGCAGCTCCAGCAAGGAGGCAGCGCGCCTGCTCGGCATCAGCGTGCGCACGGTAGAGGCCCATCGTACGCACGTCATGCACAAGATGGGCGCGACCAACCTGGCCGAGCTCGTCGCCCTGGCGGCACACTGCGACCCCGGGACGCTCGCCGTCCCGAGCCACTCGGACTAGGGTCGCGGGACAGCGGAGCAGGCCACGCGCCGGGGTTGAGCGCGGCCGCCCGGCAGCACGGGCTCCCACAGGTACGCCCCTCCGAGGCTGATCGCTGGACATGCGTAGTCCTACCTAGTGTGGGCACGAATAGCCCCGTGCGCCGGTAGCGACTACCGTGCCTTTGCGAATCAGCGCCCACCGGGCTCGTGAGCCTTTGGCCCGTCGGTGTGGAAGGAGGAACCCATGCTCATCGACTACCTGAGCCCACAGAGACTCATGCGGCTGCAGGCGCTGGCGGCTGCGCATGGTCAGAGCCTGACGGACTGGGTCGATGGCCTGATCGCCACCGCCGAGCGTCAGGCAGGCCAGGTCTCGCAGCGCCGGATGCCGACGCCGAGCTGCCCGCTGGTCGAGCTGGCGGGCGATTTCCTCGTCCGACTGTGCGGTAGCGATCGCGAGATTCGCCGCGTCGCCAGCGCGTTGCGCGCCGCTGCCATCGACGGAGAGCACAGCCACGTCGGCCCGCTCAACCCCGACGGTCTGATGGTCGAGCTCAGCCCGCAATGGGAGGGCGTGCGGATCATCATCGGCCAGGGCAGGTTCACGCTCAACGACGCCGGCGCGCTGCAGCTGGCCGATCGGCTTCTGGCCCAATGCCGGCGGGCCCCGCTCGCCGCCTGAGCGTCGCGTAGGAGGAGGGGGAGAAATGATCATAACGATGGAAAGGATCCGCGAGCCGGCCGGAAGGAAGCCGCCCCGACGGCCGGCGAAAGGGCGCGCGGGGCCCGCTGTACCGTTGTCGTTCGGTCGCGGCCTGATGGGGCTGGGACTGGTGGCGCTCGTCGTTGCGCTGTTCCTGGTGCCCTGACTCCGTCTACACGAGCGATGCAGCGAAGCAGGTTCCTAAGGAGGTTGGAGGTACTGCACTAGACTTCGGTTACCCGCGCCCTGTCGTTGCCGCGGTCGCGGGTCCGGCATGACCTTCCGACGCATCGCGCTTTTTCTGCGAGCGCGTTTGCTCGTTGTGCGTCGGAGGGGTTCAGGTGGTTGGTGAGCGGACTCTAAGAAAAACGCCTGGCCGCTTCACCGAAGGAGGAACATCCGAATGAATAGTCACGTCGACCTGGTCGGTGCCAGCAACGACGAGTTGCCCAGGGGCGCATCGGGACGTGAGATCGCCCTGCGTTTCAATCGCGCGCTGCTGATGTTGGGCGTCATGATGATTGCCGTGATCTGGCTGCTGCCGACCTGATTCCGTCAACGCCTGCTGTAAGCCCTCGCCCCGGCCTCGTGCCGGGGCGCCTTTTCTGGGGTTAGGAAGTAAGCGATTCTTTACACTTCAGGAAAGCGCACGAAACGAATAGTCGGCATATCAATGGCATAGGTGCGTGGCTCGAAGCTTGCTTTCGACTCGGCCAAGAACTTACAGGCGCCATGGAGGGCGCGGACGAGGAGGACGAGCGACGTGTACCTGCGCTTCTTCATCGCGTGTCTGCTGATCTTCCACCTCGATCTCGAATGGCCGTGGTACCTCGTTGCGGTCGGGCTCTGGATGCTCGACCACTGGCTCCCCGGCAATGTCCTGTACCGCGGTCAGCCGCATCCTCCCAGCGCGCCGCGTGCCTGACCCGGGGCCGATCCGCCCTCACGCATCGAGCGGGTAGGCGAGCTGGATTGCGTCGAGGGGACGCCCCGGCCCCGGCGGTGAGAGCGGGCCATATGCCATGAATGCGGCCGGCGGCAGGTGGCCGGCGATCTTGGCGAGGTCGGCGAAGCGCGCGCCCTGGCGCACCAGGAACGCGAGGTAGGTGTGACGAAGGGCATCCGGCGTCACCTCCGCCGGGACCGCGATGCCTGCGTCGTGGGCTGCCGCCCCGACCATCCCGGCCAGGTCGGCGTGGTCGAATCCCTCGCGAGTCGGGGTGGCGAGGACGTAACCGTCCCCTGGCTCCCCAAGCGCGGCCAGACCCTCCCGCAGAGCGGCGCTGATCGTTAGCGTCCGTGCCAGGCTTCCCGGCAACCTGACCGCTCCGGCTTCCAGGTCCAGGTCCGACCACCGCAGGGCGACCGTCTCGGCGCCCGACAGCCCGCTCAGAAGGGCGACGATCGCCACCTTTCCCTGGGGATCGGCGGCCCGCCACAGCGCAGTGGCTTCGGCCGGCGACAGCTCGCGGGGCAGCGACGGCGTCGCGGGCAGGGCGAGCGGTGGTGCGCCGGGCAGCGCGGCCGGCGGCGCGCCGAAGCTGCCGAGGAGCGCCCCGTTCGGCATCGCGATCTGCACGAGCGGCTGCGGGGCAGGGAGCTCGGAGCCGCTGCGTCGCAGGAAGTCGCGCAGCCAGATCGCCAGGATGCCGAGCGCAAGCGCGGTCGCGAGGCTGATGCCGGCATCGCGGGCGTAGTGCGGCCAGACGGGTGACTCGGGCAGGGAGGGCGGCGCAACGACCACTACCCGCGGCAGCCGGCTGCGGTCCGCCATCTCGGCGCGCAGCAGGCGGGCATTCGCGGCGCGGGCCAGCTTCTCGGTCTGCTCGGCCTCGGCGACGAGCGCCTTGTGCTCCGAGAAGCGCGCGGCGAATCCGATCGCCGCCGCCTTGGACTCGTCGAGCTGCCGCTGCAGGTTTGCGACGTTCTCCAAGGCGCCGGCCATCTCCTGTTCCGCCTCGGCCAGGGCCTCGTGCTGGCTGCGGACCTTGGCCTCGGCAATCTTGCGCTCGAGCACCTGCAGGCTTTCCTGCGACGCGCGCAGCCGGGGATCCATCCGTATGTAGGTCGCGGTGTAGCCCTTCTCGGCTTCGCGCAGCTGCTCCTGCATTTCCCGCGCTCGCGTCTCCATCGCGACGATCTCGGCGCGGTCCTCGCGGCGCAGCACGGCCTTGCCGTTGGCGATGTCGCGCTGCATCGCCGCAACCCGTGACTCCGTCTCCGCCTTCTTCTCGGTGGCCTTCGCCAGCGACGTGTTCAGGCCCTTCAGGCGCGCCGCCGTCTGGTTGTCCTCCCGCTCCAGCGAGACGATGTCGTTGGCGGCCCGGAATGCCTCGAGGCGCGCCCGCTGGTCCGCGAGTCGCTGCTCGATCTCCGCGACCTGCTGGGCGAGCTCTTCCCGGTTCGAGGATCCCTCGCTCGCCTTCCGCGCGTCCTTCTCGGCGACGTAGAGGTCGATCCAGGCCTGCAGGATGCTCGGCAGCAGCTCCCGCCCCGGGCCGGTCGCACTGAGCTCGATGACGTTGGTCTCCGCCCGGGTCTCGGCGCGCAGGATCTGCTGCAGGTCGGCCGCGGCGGGAGAGGCCGACGCACCAGGGGACTCCCGAAGTCGCTCCTGAAGGCTGAGCAGCATGGGCCAGGCGAGCAGGCGTCGCGCCTCCATGAGGACCGCGGCCGGCTCGGCCTCGGCCTCGTGGACGTCGCCCGAGGTCAGCGGGACCGCCTCGCCGCTGCTGTCGCTCGCGGAGGCCGCGGTCGCGCTGGTGCGGTAGATCGCGATCGTCGCCTCGCTGCGGTATTCCGCGGGGCGCACGAAGGTGTAGGTAAGCCCTACGGTCAGGGCCGTCGCGAACACGGCGGCGAAAAGGCGCCCCCGGGACTGGGCTGCGGGCATCGAAGCCATGGCTCGCGAAAGGGGTCCGTGGGCTGGTGACTGCTGAGACTAGCGGGCCGGAGGCGCCGGGTCGACCCTCGGGGCAAGCCGGGGTAGGCTCGGCGCGAGAACGCAGTTCGGGTATCATTAATACTTATTGCGGGAACCTCCAGCGCCGCCCTTGCCGGCGGAGCGTGGATTACCGCGGCAGCTGCAGTCCCCCCTTTGTCGACCGCGGGTCCGCCCATGAAGGCCAAGATTCGTCGAACCCTGACCTCCCTTCTCCCCGTGGCTGAAAACCGGCGGGGTGCCTGTAACAACTGTGGTGCCTGCTGCAAGTTGCCCACGCCCTGCCGGTTTCTCGGCTACAAGGACTCGGGCGAGAGCTACTGCCGGATCTACAAGGTTCGCCCACTCAACTGCCGCAAGTACCCCCGGGCTGCCGCGGAGCTCATCACGGCGGACACCTGTGGCTTCTGGTTCGAGGGCGTCGAGGCCTCGCCGGCGACCTTCGACCCGCGCCCGGTGGCCTCCGAGTCGTAGTGACCCTCGCATCGCGCTGCGGCCGCCGGGTTGGCACGAAAGAGGGGCCGGCGGTGCGGCGGACGGCCATGAGCCGATCGAGGCATGCTGCCCTGGCTGCCGCGGTCCTGCTCACGGCGGCCTGCGCCTCGCTCTCCAGCACCGGGCGGATGAGCTTTTATCCCCTCGGGGGCGACAGGTCCCAGCCGCCGTTCTCCACGGACCTCAAGCGATCCTGTGAGCTCGACGACTGCCGGACCCAGCGCGTGGAGTTGCGCTGGCCCAGCAACGAGCTCATGACGGGGGAGCTGCGCCTGCTGGCGGTCGGTGTGACACCGGCCGAGCCGACCGTGGGGCCTGCACCTGCGGCGGGCGCGATACTCGACGACGTCCCCAGGCGCCGCCCCGGCGTCATGACCCTGGTCGGGGAGCGGGGCTCCCGGCTGCGCTGCGAGCTCACCTTCTCCGCCGGCACGCGCCACGCGGTCGGCACCTGCAAACATTCGTCGGGCGTGACCTACACCGTCGACCTCTGAACGGCGGCGGGGCCTAGTCAGTCTCGCAGCGGCCCTCCTCGAGGAAGAAGTTGCCCGCGAAGTCGGTGTAGGCGAAGACGTAGCGCAGGTCGTCCGCGAGATGGAACCAGCCGCTGAGCCGGTCCCGAAAGATGTTCGTGTCGTCGCCGCGCAGCGACGGCTCGTACTTCCCGCCGGAGAACGTCAGCTCGGTCGTCGCCCTGCAGAACCACCAGAGGCTGTACTCGTCGCTCGCGGGGTCGTCCCGGTTCCCGGGCTGGCGGGGCTTGCAGCGCCTGCCCTGGCCGACCTCGGTGCGGCCGAGGCTGAGGCCGAAGTGCTTCTCGGCGGCGCGCAGCTCGATTCGCCCGCCGTAGCGCTGGCCGTTCGCGCCGTCACCCTGCAGCCCCACGGCCCGCTCCGCCGTGCACGAGTAGCTGCCCAGGGACGGGTTGGCGCCGACGGCGGTCGACGAGAAGAGACAGGCGAGCGCCACGGACCGGGCGAGGCCCAGGAGGGCGGACATTGTCGGCTCGTCTCGACTCATCCTAGGGTATGTAACAAAATCTTATTTTATATCAATATATTAAAGAATATAGTTAACGTAAACTATCTCGTCACTGCCCTCAGATCGTCTGGTCCCAGTCGTAGCCTTTGCGGTGCCTGCGGTCCTTGCCGCTGCGCCGGTCACCCGTCTGGCCGGGCTCGAAGCGCAACTGCGTGCGCCGATCCGTTCCCGAGCGTCGTTCTGCGCCGGCCCGTCGCTCTTTCGCGGGCGCGTAGTGGCACTGGCAGTTCGCGACCGAGCAGTTCGACAACGGCAGGCGCGGAGCGGCCTCGTTGGCGAAGGTCTGTCCCTGGATCCGCAGCACGGCCGGGCAGGCCTTCGCCGGGTCGGGCACCACCACCGTCTTACCCCAGCTGGCTGCGGAGCGCTTGGGCAACGGCCTCGCGGGCTGTGCCTCCTGAGTCCCCGCCGGCGCGACGGACCGGCCCGACCTGCTGCGCATCAGGACCCAGACAACGGCGAGGAGCACCAGGACGAGCAGCCCGACCAGCACCCAGAGCATTTTCATCGAGGTCCCCTGCGGCGAGGTATCAGCTTATTTTTTAGCAGAATTTGCATCGGGTTATCTATGTTTTTTGCGCCCCGCATGAGGAGACCCGGCCGGTCTGGCGCGGGTGTCCAGGTTGGCGTCAGTCGCCGAAGGCCTCGGCGGTGTAGCGCGCCACCCTGATCGTGTCAGACCAGTAGTCCGGCGCCAGGCCGGCCTTCTGCTTCAGGTGCGCGAGGAACTGCTCCGGCAGCGTCAGGGACTCCCACACGGCTGGCAGGAAGGTGCCTCGGTGCCCACGGTCCTCGAGGATCAGACCATCGACGCCGGGACGGATCTGGCGCAGCAGGTCGGCCTCGGACGTGACAGGCAGCGGCTCCGGCGGCGACAGGACCGAGATGTGGATCTCCAGCCCGGCGAGCTCGTCAGCGCGGAGCGGCGGGAAGCGTGGGTCGCGGAACGCGGCCGAGAAGGCATTCTCGGCGACGTCCTGCGCCAGGGCCTGGCAGGCCTCGAGGTGGCCGATGCAGCCGCGCAGCTGGCCGTCTCTGCTCAGGGTGACGAAGGCCGCACGCGGCGCGCGCAGCGCGGCGGGAAAGTCGAGCGGCTCGACCGGCTGGGGGCGGTGATGGCTCAGGCCGTGGCGGATCGACGACCGTGCCAGGTCGAGCAGCGCACGTCGCTCCGCCGCCCCGAGGGTCCCGGGCGCGCCCTCAGTGGAAGACATAGGCGCCATAGCCCACGACGCGGTCCCGCGGTCCGGCCGTGTCGCCGGAATTGCGCAGATCGACGGTCTCGACCGTCAGGCCGTGGCGTCGGGCGACCGTGAGCAGCCCGTTCACCGGGTTGCGCCCGCAGGCGTCGTGGTCGCCGACCGAGGGATCCAGCGCCTCGATGCGGCCCGTCGTCTGGGCGTCGCGTGCCTTGGCGCTCCTGTAATCGAGGTAATGGCTGAGGTCGGAGCTGACGACGATCAGGGTCTCGTCGCCCCCCCAAAGGCGCTCGAGGACGTCCGCGACCTCCCTGGGCGACGCCTCGCCGACGACGAACGGTACGATCCGGAACGCGGGAAGCACGGCCTGCAGGAATGGCAGGTGCACCTCGAGGGCGTGCTCGCCGTCGAAGGCGGCGTCCAGGCACTGGACCTGGGGGAGGCCCGTCACCGACAGCAGCGCCGCCCGATCGACCGGGATCCGGCCGAGCGGCGTCTGGAACTCGTCGGCCTCCGGGATCGCCAGGCCGTGGAACGGCCAGCGATGGGCGGGGGCCATGAGCACGACGCGCGTGATGCGGCTGGCAGCCGCGCGCAGCCGAGCGTACGCGTGGCCGGCCACCGGTCCCGAATAGATGTAGCCGGCGTGGGGGGCGATCAGCGCCTTCGGCACTGGGCCCGACGCCCCCGCCGCTTCGGCGAGGTAGCTCTCCACGTCGGCTCGAAGGGTCTGTGGGTCGGCGGGGTAGAACATCCCCGCGACGGCGGGATGGCGGATCGTCTTCATCGTGATCGTCTCCCGGGGCCCGGCCCGGGCCCCGATTGCTCCGGTCTCGACTATAAACATGCTTGAGAACCGTCGATTTGCAAGCCGCGGAGGTCGGTCGTGAACGCCGCCGGCACCCACCACGCCACCAAGTATTGGCACCGCACCGAAGAAGGACGCATCCAGTGCGACGTCTGCCCGCGGGCCTGCCGGCTGAAGGACGGACAGCAGGGGCTGTGCTTCGTGCGGGCCTGCGAGGGCGGGGAGATCGTCCTCACGACCTACGGGCGCTCGAGCGGCTTCTGCGTCGACCCGATCGAGAAGAAGCCATTGAATCACTTCCTCCCCGGTACGCCGATCTTCTCGTTCGGCACCGCGGGCTGCAACCTGTCCTGCAAGTTCTGCCAGAACTGGGACATGAGCAAGTCCCGCGAGATGGACACGCTCGCCGACGCGGCAACGCCGGAGGACATCGCGAGGGCCGCGCAGCGCCTGGGGTGCCGCAGCGTGGCGTACACCTACAACGACCCGGTGATCTTCCTCGAGTACGCCATCGACACGGCCAAGGCGTGTCACGCGGTGGGCATCAAGAGCGTGGCGGTGACGGCCGGCTACATCTCGCCCGGCGCCCGCGAGGACTTCTTCGCGCACATGGACGCGGCCAACGTCGACCTCAAGGCCTTCAGCGACGACTTCTATCACCGTCTGTGCGGCGGCCACCTGCAGCCCGTGCTGGATACGCTCATCTACCTCAAGCGCGAGACGAGCGTGTGGTTCGAGCTCACGACCCTCCTCATTCCCGGCGAGAACGATTCCGACGACGAGATCGACCGGATGACCCGGTGGGTGGTGGCGGAGCTCGGACCCGACGTCCCGATGCACTTCACCGCCTTCCACCCCGACTGGAAGATGATGGACCACCCGCCGACGCCGCCCCGGACTCTCGGCCGGGCGCGCGCCATCGCCCTGCGCAACGGCGTTCACTACGCCTACACGGGCAACGTGCACGACGCCGAGGGTGGCAGCACCTATTGCCCCGGCTGCGGCAGCCGCGTGATCCAGCGCGACTGGTACGAGCTGGGGGAATGGGCGTTGGACGCCAAGGGGTGCTGCACCAAGTGCCATGCGCGGATCGCCGGCGTGTTCGACGCGGCACCGGGCACCTGGGGCGCCCGGCGGGTGCCGGTCCGCATGGCGCATTAACCTGTCCTTGTGACGGCGCGCCGGCGCGGGGAACAATAGGCCCCGAGCCTGCCAGCGGTCCGGTGGATGACCCACGATCCCATCGTCTTCACGATCTTTCTCGTCTTTACCGGCGCGGCGGTGCTGGCGACGCTGTCCCTGTATGCGCGCCAGTCGCTGCTGGTGGCCTACATCGCCCTGGGCGTCTTGCTCGGGCCCTGGGGGCTGGGCCTGACCGGCGATCCCGAGACGGTCACGCAGATCTCGCACATCGGCATCGTGTTCCTGCTGTTCCTTCTCGGGCTCAACCTCCAGCCGCAGGACCTCATGCGCACGGTGCGCAACACGACGACGGTGACGCTCGCGAGCTCCGTCGTGTTCGCCGCCATCGGTGCCGGCGTCGCCTGGTCGTTCGGCTTCGGGCCCACGGAGAGCCTGCTGATCGGCGGGGCGATGACCTTCTCGAGCACCATCATCGGCCTGAAGCTGCTGCCGACCACGGTGCTGCACCACCAGCGCACCGGCGAGATCATGATCAGCATCCTGCTGCTGCAGGACCTGATCGCGATCGTCATCCTGCTGCTGTTGCGCGCGGCGGTCTCGGGCGAGATGCCGATGGTCGAGGTCGCACGGCTGCTGCTCGGTCCGCCGCTGCTGGTGCTCGCCGCCTGGGCGCTCGAGCGCTACCTGTACTTCCCGCTGATCCGCAAGTTCGACAAGATCCGCGAGTACCTCTTCCTGATGGCGATCGGCTGGTGCCTGGGGATGGCGGAGCTCGGCGTCGCGCTCGGCCTCTCGGCCGAGATCGGCGCCTTCATCGGCGGGATCACGCTCGCGGCCCGGCCCATCGCGGTCTACATCGCCGAGAGCCTCAAGCCGCTACGCGACTTCTTCCTCGTGCTGTTCTTCTTCTCGCTCGGAGCGGGCTTCAATCTCGGCAAGCTGGGGGACATCTTCCTGCCGGCGACCATCATCGCGGTCGCCATGCTGGTGCTGAAGCCGATCGTGTTCCAGCACCTGCTGGTGCGCACTGGGGAGAGCCCCGCGCGCTCCCGGGAGATCGGCTTCCGGCTCGGCCAGCTGTCCGAGTTCTCGCTGCTGATAGCCGTGCTCGCTGCCACCAACGGCGTGATCGGGGCCGAGGCGTCCTACCTGATACAACTCGCCACCATGCTGACGTTTCTGGCGTCGTCCTACATCGTCGTCCTGCGTTTTCCGACACCGATCGCCGTTTCCGATAAGCTGAGGCGGGACTGAGGCCTGTATGGCGCGACCCCCGATACCATCCGTCCGAGTGACGCGCGACCGCGCCGCTGCCTGCATGAGGCGCATCGCACAACGGCCCTGGCAGTTCTTCGGCCGCGCCGTGCGGGACTTCCGCCGCAATCAGGGACTCCTGCTGTCCGGCGCGGTCGCCTATTACACGCTGCTGTCGATCGTCCCGCTGATGGCGCTGGTGCTGGTGGGGCTGTCGCACCTGGTCGACGAGCAGGCACTCCTGGAGAGCGTCGCAGGTCACATCGAGCTGCTGTTGCCGCGCGAGGCGGATGCCATTACGGCGCAGGTCAGCGCCTTCCTGGCGCAACGCCACGTGGTCGGGTCCTTCGGCATGGTGGTGTTGCTGTTCTTTTCGACGCAGGCCTTCAGCGTGCTGGAGGCGGCCATGTCGGTCATCTTCTATCACCGCGTGCAGCACGCGCACCGGCACCTCGTCGTGTCGCTGCTGATGCCGCTCGGCTTCATCCTGCTGGTCGGCATCAGCGTGTTCCTCGTCACCTTCATCAGCGGCGCGGTGCATGCGCTCGACGAGCGCGGCATCACCGTTTTTGGCTATACGTGGCAGCTCGGCACCGTCACCGGGGCGTTCCTCTACCTGCTCGGCGTGATCGGGCTGATCCTGCTGATGACGGCGCTGTATCTCGTGCTGCCCGCCGGCCGTATCGCGGTGCGCCACGCCCTCATCGGTGGCATCGTCGCCGGCGTGCTGTGGGAGATCGTCCGGCACGTGCTGGTCTGGTATTTTTCGACGCTGTCGCTCGTCAACGTGATCTACGGGTCGCTGGCGACCGCGGTCGTGGCGCTGCTCAGCCTCGAGATCGCCGCCATCATTTTTCTATTCGGTGCCCAGGTCATCGCGGAGTTCGAGCGCTGCAGCGCCGAGGGCGCCAGCGAGTTCGAGACCTGAGGCAGGGCTCGAGGCGCGACGGGGAGGATCGGTCAAATGAGGTTCATCGCGACGAGTCGCATTCTGCGCCACCCAGCGCTGCTGGCAGGCATCGCGATGGTGCTCGTCGCCACATTCTCGAACGCCGCCGCGCCGGGCGCGCTCGGCAAGCCTCTACAGGCAATCGAGTCGCTGCCGAAGGCGCCGGCTCTGGCGTTGCGCGACGAGGAGGGCAAGAAGACCTGGCGGCTCTCCGACCTGCGCGGCAAGGTCGTGCTGGTCAACTTCTGGGCCACCTGGTGCCCCCCTTGTCGCAAGGAGCTGCCGTCGATGGAGCGCCTCTGGCAGCAGTTCAAGGATGCCGGTCTGGTCGTGCTCGGGGTGAACGTGGGCGAGAGCGCGGACGAGGTGTTTGCGTTCAGCAACGGTCTGGACGCCCCTCTGACCTTCCCGCTGCTGCTCGACGAGGAATCCACCGTCGCACGGTCCTGGCCTGTGAAGGGTCTGCCCACGACCTACCTCGTCGACAAGCAGGGGCGGATCGCCTTCGGGGCGATCGGCGGCCGCGAGTTCGACAGCCCGGCGGTCGTCCAGCAGGTTCGCGAGCTGCTGGCCGCGCCCTGACCCCCAGGCCCGGGGATCCGCGGGTTTCCCGCCAGGGTGCTGCCTGCAGCGAGCCCCCGCACGGCCGTCTCCGTCGCGCGGGGTCGCTATCTCCTCGCGGTGTCGCCGCGTCCTCGCAGCTCACGATCGGATCATCAGGTTCATGGCGCGTCGGTGGTGGCCTGGCGCGATCGCGGAAATGCAACGCTGAACTCCGCGCCCGGGTCGCGGTTGGCGACGTCGACCGTTCCACCCATCGCCTCGGCGAGCTGGCGCACCAGCGCGAGCCCGATGCCCGTGCCCAGGGTCTCGCGGGTCAGGCCGCTGTCGACGCGATAGAACAGCCGGAAGATCTTGCGCATCTGGTCCTTCGGCACGCCGGGGCCATAGTCGCGAACGCTGACCACGACGCGCCCCTGCGGTCCGAGGCGGCAGCCGACGTCGACCACCTTGAGCTCGGCCTTGGCGGAGAACTTGACGGCGTTGTCGACCAGGTTGATCAGGATCTGGCTGAAGGCGTCGGGATCGACGGCGACGATCGCATCGCCGGCCTCGGCGGGGCAGTCCAGGCGCAGCGCGAAGCCGGCCCGCTCGACCGTCGACGCGACCTTCGAGCGGATGGTGTCCATCAGTTCCCTGACCGTCACCGCGCGCAGGCCCAGGTGCAGGTCGTTGCGCGTCATCCGCGCGAGCTGCAGCACGTTGTCGATGAGGCGGGAAAGGCGCTCGCTCTCGTCGTGGATGTAGGCGTAATAGGTCTTCTTCTTCTCGTCCGTGGCCCAACCTTCGCGCAGCAGCTCGCCGAACATGCGGATCGACGTCAACGGCGTCTTGAGCTCGTGGCTGACTGCGGAGACGAAGTCCTGCTGTTGGCGGGCCAGCGCGATCTGCCGGAGGCCCAGGCGGTACAGCAGCACGAAGCCGCCGCAAAGCACCAGCATCAGGACGGCCGCCACCGCGGTGACCACCTCCGCTCCCGGTCCAGCCGGAAGTGTCTTGACGCTGAACACGAGCTCCATGCCGTCGAAGGGTGCGGACAGCCTCGTCCGATGCAGCAACGCCCCGCTCAGCTCCTCGGCGCTGGACAGGTAGTCCCGGCCTGCGCGGCCGGAGAAGGCCGACAGCACGTCGCCCCGCCAGGCCACCGCGAGGTCGGTGGTCTGCGACAGGACCGTCTCGCGGAACGCCGACTCGATGCCGCCCCGCAGCAGGGCCTGCTGGTCGAGGAGCAGCCCCTGGATGTATCGCTGGCCGTTGCGCCAGACCTGCCGGAACAGGACGAAGTGGCCGCTGTCGAGCACGCTCGCCTGGAACGGATCGATCTCGCTCTCGAAGATGTCGACGCGCGGCGCCTCCGCCTTGGTCTCGGCGTCCCGCTCGCGCGCCACGTTCGTGGGGGCGGCCGGCGCCTGCAGCACCGCGCTCCGCTCCTTGCGGATGGCGCGCGGCTCGCGCTGGCTCGTGGCCTGCGCCGCGAGCTGGCGGGCAGCCTCGTCGGCGGCCGACGGGACGGGCGCCGCCTGCTGGTATCGGTCGTCGAGTTTGAGGTCGTCGACCCGGCCCAGCGAGCCCCGGGCGTCGGGCCGCTTGCCCAGCATGGCGTTCCCACCCGCCTCGCTGAGGCGGTCGAAGGCGACCTGCGGCGTGGTCTTCTCTTCCTCGGCCACCGTGGTCGGGCTACCGGCGGCCGGTGCCTCCGCGGCGTCCTTGGTGCGCGCCATCGCGGTTGCAGCAGCCGTCGCGCGCGCCGGGGGCTTGCCGCCCTTGACCAGGCGGTTCGCCGTCAGGATCTGCCGGATCCGGTCCTGCAGCGCAGTGCGCTCCGCGAGCTCGGCGGCCGAGACGCCGTAGTCGGCCGCGTCCGTCGCGGACGCAGGCAGCAGCGGTGTGGTCAGAGTTCCGCCGTTGTCGACCTGGAAGTACCCGATCAGGCCGGGGAACGTCGCGGCAACGGGAAAGCCCGACAGCGTGGAACGCTGCAGAAAGGTGGCGGGTGGATTGCCCGTCGCCACGAGGAAGGCGTAGTCCGCGAACGGCCGCGATTCCTCCTGGCGGACGAGCCCGGCCAGCCGACCGTCGACCCGCGCGGCGAGCTCCTCGGCCAGCAGCTGGTACTGGCGGAACGCCGCCCACTTCAGCTGGCTGTAGGCCTGGTGGATCAGGGCGCCGGACGGGATGGCCAGGGCGAGAAAGAACAGGCCGAGCACCCGGCGCAGCCGTTTTGCGTCCCAGCCCGCGAGGGAGGCGCGGCGCATCTCAGCCGCTCAGCAGCCGGTAGCCTGCGCCGCGTACGGTGACCAGGTGGCGCGGCTGGGCCGGGTCGGGCTCGAGCTTGCGGCGCAGCTTGGCGATGTGGATGTCCACCGTCCGCGTCTCGATGTCGAGGCCGCGGGCATAGCCCCAGACCTTGTTGAGCAGCTCTTCGCGCGAGACCGGCCGGTCCTTGTTCGCGTCGAGGTATTGCAGGACGTCCATCTCGCGCCGCGTGAAGGAGAGCGCTTCGTCGCCGCGGCGCCCGGCGAGATTGCGCGTGTCCACCTCGATCCCGCCGCCGAGGTCAATGGTGTCACGCCCGGTGCCGACCCGGGCACGGCGCAGGACGGCCTCCACGCGCGCCACCAGCTGGGCGACCGAGAACGGCTTGGCGACGTAGTCGTCGGCGCCGAGCCGCAGGCCGTGGACGATGTCCTCGTCGCTGGTCTTCGCGGTCAGCATGATGATCGGCTGCTCGCGGTCCTGCGCGCGGATGCGGTCGCAGATCTCGAAGCCATCGACGCCCGGCAGCATGACGTCGAGCAGCAGCAGGTCGTAGCGACCGCTCGACGCCTTGCGCAGGCCTTCGCGGCCGTCCACCGCCGTGTCGACCGCATAGCCGTGGTAGACGAACACGTCCTCGAGGCCCGCGCGGATCGCTGCCTCGTCTTCGACGATGAGGATGCTGGTCTTCTGTTGCATTTGGCCAAGAAGGTTAACGCGGTCGCCGTGCGACAACACGTAAATCTTCTGTAAATCCTGCGGCCCATTGTTTACCGAACCGTGCCTGGGGCCCAGTGGGCGCGCTTCCTAGACTTCAGCCGTCAATCGACCGAAGCCGACGAAGGAGACACCACGATGGCACTGATCACCCGCATGTCCCGGCTGTTCCGAGCCGACGTGAACGCGGTCCTCGACCGCATCGAGGAGCCTGACGTCCTGCTGCGGCAGGCGATCCGCGAGATGGAGGAGGATCTCGCCCACGACGAGCAGCGCGCCCGGCTGCTCGAGCACGACCAGCTGCAGCTGGACGCCCGCCTCGCCGACACCGAGCGCGCGCTGCGCGACCTCGCCGATCAGCTCGACACCTGCTTCGACTCCGGCAAGGACGACCTGGCACGCGCCCTGATCCGGCGCCGTCTCGAGGCGGAACAGCAGCAGCGGCTCCTGACTGGCCGGCGTGACGCGCTTGCACAGACGCGCGCCGGGCTGCGCCGCCGGCTCGACGACAACCGCCGGCGGCTGGACGCGATGCGCCAGAAGGCGGACCTGCTCGCCGTGGACGAGGCCGACCGACGCGACGAGCGCTGGACGGGTCCGGACGTTGGCATCCGCGACGAGGACGTCGAGGTCGCCTTCCTCCGCGAGAAGCAGCGGAGGGCCGAGTGATGAAGACGCCGACCTTCCTCGAAGGCGTGGGCATCGCCCTGGCGGCGAGCCTCGTCGGCAGCGTGACGCACGCCGCCCTGGCGGCCGTGGTCGGCGCCGGTGCGCTGCGCCTGATCGTCGCGGGCCTCGCACTCGCCTACGTCGCCTACCTGCTGGCGCGCAGCCCGGGGCGCGTCGGTCGTGTCACGGCATTCGCCGCCTGGGGCGCGATGGCCGGCCTGCTGTGGCTTGCGGCCCCTCCGCTCGCGCTCTATCTGGTGCTGCACCTGGGCGCCATCTGGCTCGTGCGGTCGCTGTTCTTCCACTCGAGCCTGCTCTCGGCCGCGGCCGACCTGGGCCTGAGCGTCCTGTCGCTCGCGGCGGCTGTCTGGGCCTTGGTCCACACCGCGAGCCTGCCGCTCGGCATCTGGTGCTTCTTCCTAGTCCAGGCGCTGTTCGTCGCCATCCCGCCCAGCCTGGCGAGTCGGGCCGCCGTCGACCGACAGGATCGGGACGACCCGTTCGAGCATGCCCACCGCGTTGCCGAGGCGGCGGTGCGCAGACTCACTTCCGTCCGCTGACTCACCCGGAGAACCGATCATGAAGACCAAGCTCATTGCCCTTGCGATCTTCGCAGCGACCGCGACCACGGTCGCCCTCTATCCCGCGTATCAGAGTATCGGTGCCATCAACACGCCGCCGGACGATCCGTCTCGGCTCAGCCTGCCGCCCGTCGATCCGGCCGCCAACGAGCGACCGGTGGTCGAGGTCGTGTTCGTGCTCGACACCACCGGCAGCATGGCCGGGTTGATCCAGGCGGCGAAGGACAAGATCTGGTCCATCGCCTCGACCCTGGCCTCTGCCCAGCCGGCGCCCGAGATCCGCATGGGGATCGTCGCCTACCGCGATCGCGGCGACGCGTACGTGACTCAGGTCGTGGAGCTGTCCTCCGACCTCGACTCGATGCACGCGAAGCTCATGGACCTTCAGGCCGGCGGCGGCGGTGACGGCCCTGAGAGCGTCAACCAGGCGCTGCACGACGCCGTCCACAAGGTCGCATGGAGCCCGGACCCCAAGGCCTACAAGGTCGTGTTCCTCGTGGGTGACGCGCCGCCGCACATGGACTACCAGGACGACGTCAAATACCCGGAGACCGTCGCGCTCGCGCGGCAGAAGGGTATAGCGGTGAACACCGTGCAGTGCGGGCAGATCGCCCCGACGACGCAGGAGTGGCAGCGGATCGCGCAGCTCGGCGATGGCCGGTATTTCCGTGTCGACCAGGGCGGCAGTGCGGTCGCGATCGCGACGCCTTACGACAAGAAGCTCGCCGACCTGTCCGCCAAGCTGGATGCGACGCGCCTCTACTATGGCAGCGCGGAGGAGAAGGCGGAGCAGGCACGCAGGCTGGCTGCGACGGACAAGCTGCACGCCGAGTCCTCCGTCGCGTCCCGGGCCCGGCGCGCCACCTTCAACGCCTCGCCCGCGGGCAAGGCCAATTTCGTCGGCGAGAAGGAGCTTGTCGATGATGTCGTCAGCGGCCGTGTCGAGCTGTCGACGCTCGACACGAGCGCGCTGCCGGCGCCGCTGCAGGCCCTCGCCCCGGCCGAGCAGAAGGCCGCGATCGAGGAGCAGGCCGGGCGCCGCAAGGAGCTGTCCGCGGAGGTCAAGGCGGTCGCCGCGCAGCGCGACGAGTACCTCAAGCGGCAGGTGGCGGAGCGCGGCGGTGCGAAGGACTCGCTGGACGACAAGATCTACGGTGCGGTCCGCGAGCAGGCCGCGGCGAAGGGGCTGAAGTACGAGGCCGACGCCCCGGCATACTGATGCGCCATGCATCTGGCGGCATCAGCTGCCTTGGCCGCCAGCGGAAGACCCACCCCGCTCAGGGGTGGGTCGGCATTTTCAGGGCAACCGGGCCAACGCAGTCTCGACCCAGCGAAAGCCGATCCGCTCCTGCTCGAGGCGCAGTGCGGGGCGTATTCGGTCGTGCCGCAGGTCGTCGAACAGCGCCTGCTCGGCCGGGCGCAGGCGGGGAAGGTCGCGGCGCACCGGCTGGGGCTCGTCGACCCAGAGCGCGGTGTGCTCGAGCAGAGTCTCGCGATCCATCAGGAACGATTCGGCGTGGGGAAGCAGCTCGCGGAGCTGGTCCAGGATCGCGAAGCCGTGCGAATCGATGTCACCCCAGTAGTGCACGGCACAGCGCTGCAACCAGGTTGCTTGGGTGAGATTGTCGAAACCGTAGCCGGCGCCGAAGACGACGAGGCTGTCGACGAGTGGCGGGAAGGCGAGAAAGTTGATCTCGTTCTCGGTGACGAACACTCGTTCGACGGGAAGGTCGAGGCGGGCGAAGGCGTCGGCGTTGACGGTGATGTCCTGGTCGGTTCCAGGGGCTAGCAACGCTTGCCGGGGGTCGAGCAGTCGAAAGCGGACGCGCGCCGGCTTGTCCCGGAAACCGTAGCGGCGGCAGAACTGGCCGACGCCGGCATATCGGGCGTCGATGGCCTCGCCGGCCAAGCTGAGATCGAGGACCTCGGCGAGCACGGTCCGGTTCGCCTCGATGAGCTTGGTGTGGACGCCGGGCACGTCGATCTGCCGGAGGTAGACACCCGGGCGCGGATGGGCGCGGATCCAGGCGACGGTCTCGAGGAGCAGGGGCCAGTGTCCGGCCAGCTCGAGCGCCTTCAGCGGGTGCCGCGCGAGCCAGGCGACGGCCGCGGGCTCGCGCTCGCGCGTGAGCGCGACGATCGCGCCGAAGCGCCTTGCGTCGCGACCCTTGCCGATCAGTGCGAGCGCATCGTCCAGCGTGTCGACCCAAACCTCGTCCGGCACGAGGTTCGTGCCGAGGATGCGGTGCCTGAGCTCGCGCATGACGACGCGGTAGTGCGCCTGACGGCGCAGCTCGGCGATCCAGCTGCGCACCTCGTCGAAGCGGTCCGCGAGCTCGGCCGACGACGGTCCTTTGAGTGTCATCCGCCGGGGAAACGGCGACTGCCCGCCTGCCAGTGACGCGAGGATTACGCCCCGGTCCCAGAGCCGCTGCACCTGGGCGCGCAGGTCGGCGGGCGTCGTCCAGCTCATGCCGTTGCCCGGGCGCGCTCTGCGCGGTATTCCTCGATCGAGAGGTTGCGCAGTTTGGACGTTCGCCCGTCCTCGTTGTGCACGAACCCGACGTTCGCGACGAAGGGCTCGATGATGTGAATCTTCTGCAACGGAGTGACGATCAGAAGCTGCAGGTTCAATTGCTCGAACAGCCGCAGCCCGTATTGCGCGGACTCGTCGGAACCGCGACCGAAGGCCTCGTCGATCGTCACGAAACGGAAGGAACGGGAGCGCACCGCGCCCCACTCGAGCCCGAACTGGTAGGCGAGGCTGGCGGCCAGGATGGTGTAGGCGAGCTTCTCCTTCTGGCCGCCCGACTTGCCGCCGGAGTCGGAGTAGTGCTCGTACTCTTTGTTGTCTTCCCGCCAGCGCTCGGAGGCGGAAAAGGCGAACCAGTTGCGCACGTCCGTGACCTTGGCCGCCCAGCGCCGGTCCATCTCGGCCTGGCCTTCGCGGCCGCGGAAGCGCTCGATGATCCGCTTCACCTCGAGGAACTTGGCCTCGGAGTACTGCGCGTCCTCGGAGCCGGTCAGGCTGCCCTCGGTGCAGGCCCGCAGCTCGCCCTGGAAGTCGCGGATGTCGGCGTCCTGCGCGGCGCGGGCCTCGAGGACGATGTAGCGCCCCGGGTTGTAGTCGATCTGGGTCAATGAGCGATTGATCTCGTCGATACGCTCCCTGATCGTCTCCCGCTCGCGGTTCAGCTGAGACTGGAAATTCGCGACCTCGCGGATGGTGTTTTCGTTCAACAGCTCCTTGAAGCGGGCCTCGAACCGGGGCAGGTCGTCGGCCTGAAGGGCCTTGAGCATCGCGGCGTAGTCGGCGCCGGCCTCGACGCTCACGTCCACGTCCTGCGTATCGAGGCGATAGGCCTCCTTGTACTCGGTCATCGTGCGGACGATCCGCTCGCGCAGGCGCTCGCGGGCCTTGGTCTCGCTGTCGATGCGCGCCTGCAGCCAGGACCGCATGTCCTGCTCGCGATGGTCGCAAGACTCCACGGTCAAGTGATGCTCGCCGAGCGCCTCGGCGCGCAGCGCGTCGAGCGCATCGAAGCGGGTCTGGTGAACGGCGTGGTCCGGCGTGTCGAGCAGCGCCTCGGTCTGTGCGCGCAGGGCCTGCGCATCCGCCTGTCTCTGTTCGGTCTTCGATCGCCTGTCCTTGTGGTCCTCGAGCTGCGCCTCGGTTTCCTGGCGCGACTGCACTAGCGCCTGCAGTCGCCCGGTGAGCTCCTTGAGGACGTCGGAGGTGGACTCCAGCTGGCTCCGCTCCTCCTGTAGCCTGGCCACCTCGGTGGCCAGCGGTCGCCAGTCCAGCTCGCGGAAGTCGCGATACTCGTCGAGCTTCGAGAGGGTCTCGAGCCGGCCCTGGAGCGTCCGGTGCTCGCCCTGCAGGGCCGCAATGCGACTGCCGAGCTCGGCGAGCTCGGTCTCCATCCGGCGCGCCTTGGCTTCGAGGGTGGCGATCTTGGCCGCATTCGTCCAGCCCAGGATGAAGCGGCTGCGGTCGGAGATGTGGTGCCGGTCGTCCTTCTCGTGGCGCTCGCCGGGGGCCTTGATCTGCCCCGCACGGGTGATGGCGCGCGTCTCGCGGCGGAACTGGTCCTGCGTCGTGCAGCAGGCGACGTCGAAGCGGTGGAAGACCTCCCGTTCGAGCCAGTCGTAGAACGGTGAATCGGGCTTGATCGCGAGCTTGCGGACCAGCGAGTCGGCGTGCAGCCCGGGCAGCGGGGTCACAGCGGGCCCGCGCATGCGGAAGTAGACCAGTCGTCCTTGTAGGTGGGTGCGATCGACCCATTCGGCTACCGGTGCGTAGTGGTCATCGGGCACCAGCAGCGACAGGCCGAAGTTGCGCAGCAGGCGCTCGGCAGCGCCCTCCCAATCGCGTTCGTCCTCGCGCACCTGCAGCAGCTCGCCGGCGAAGGGCATGTCCGCCTCGCGCAGCCCGAGCGCGGTGCAGATGGCGCCGCGCATCGCGACCTGCTCGCTGGGGATGTTGCTGCGCCGCGTCCGCAGGCTTCTGATCTCGGCCGCGAGCGTGTCGTGCTCCTGCTTGCCGCGCTGAAACGCCACGGCCGCCTCGGTCTGTGCGTTCTGGACCTCGATTCCACGAGCTTCGGCAGCGGTCGCGAGGTCCGCGCAGGCGTGGCGGAGCGCCTGGAAGGCGTCCGCGTCCTCGGCGGGGACGAGGTCCAGCGCGCCTGCGAGCTCGGCGCAACGGGCCGCCCGGCGCTGCCGCGATTGGCGCTCCGCCTCGAGTCGGCGGATCTCCTCGGCCAGTCGTTCGAGGCGGTCGCCGCCGTTCTCGGCGATGCCGCGCTTGAGCTCCGCTTCTTCGGCGAGCTGCGCGGAGCGCTTCTCCTCGGCCCGCGCCACCTGTCCGTCCTGGCGCGCCCAGTCGTCGGCGAGCGTCGCGATGCGCTTGTCCAGCAGGGCGAGCTTGAGACGCGCGAAGTAAGGCTTGAGCGCCTCGCGGCAGTCGCGCAGCTCGTCGATGCCCGCCGCGAGCTCGGTGTGGCGGTCGCAGTCGGCGACCAGGGGCGTGAGCAGGGCCACTTGACGCTTGGCCTTGAGCACGGCTTCGTGCGCGCGGTTCAGATCGTCGAAATGATTGAGCAGCGCGGACACCCGCGGGGCCACGTCGAAGGGCTCCAGCATGTGGTTGCGGACGAAGTCGGTGAGATTGCCGACCGACTTCATCGACACCGTCTGGTGGAACAGGTCCAGGGCCTGCTCGTTGCCGATGCCGAACCGGCGGCGGAACCAGGCGCCATAGGGGGGAAAGCTCTCGAACAGCTCCGCGCCATCCGCGCGCAGGCGCCGCCGCAGGGTAGTGATATCCGAGCCGAAGTGGGAGAAGTCCTGGGCGATCGACAGCGCGCGATCAGTCCCGACGTAGAGGCGTGCAGGCTGGCCCTGGGGGTCCTTCAGCCAGAACACCTGGGCGAGAGTCACGGTCTGGTCGTACCCCGCGTTGTGAAAGACACCGAGGACCACCGAATAGCTGTTCGTGGCCCGGAGGGCGACCGGCTTCGCACTGCCGCTTCCCTCCTGGCGCTCGGATTTGAAGTGGCCGAGGACGTAGGAGCGCAACGTTCGCTCGCGCGTGTCGGCTCCCGCGGCCTTGTTGTAGGCCACGCGCTGCGGTGGGACGAGCAGGGTGGTCACCGCGTCCACCAGTGTCGACTTGCCCGAGCCGATGTCGCCGGTGAGCAGGGCGTTCCTGCCGGCGGGGTTGAGCGCCCAGACGCGGCCGTCGAACGTGCCCCAGTTGTAGACCTCGAGGCGGTGCAGCCGGAAGCCCGAGAGGCGGTCGTCGGCCACAAAATCGAGAGCGAGGTCGAGCGGCTCAGGCATCGTCGGCGTCTCCGGGCGTCGCGCCGGCGAGGGTGGAACGGTAGGCGGCGAGCCGCGCGTCGAAGTCGGCGAGCCACTGGGCATCGACGAAGGCCTTGAGGATGCGCCGGACCTCGATCGTCGCGGGCTGACCGGGCTGGGTCTTGAGCCGGCGCACGAAACCGAGCTCCGCCACCTTGTTGAGGTAAGTGTCCACCTGGTCGATCAATCGCGCCTCGTTGCTGCCCACCGGCATGAAGACCCGGATCAGCTCGACCACCTCGTCGCGCGACAGGACGAGGCGCGTGTCGGCGCCAGCCGCGTCGAACTCTGCGAGCTTCTTGCGCAGCAGTGCGAGCAGGAGGCTGACCGGAAAGGACAGCGGTCGGCGGGCGACCAGGCGCGGCAGCTTCGCTGCCTCGTCGTCGTCCGCTCCGGTGCGCGAGCGTAGAAAGGCGTAGCCCTCGGCCTCGTCGAGGACGAGCTCGAGCCCCAGCACCGCCACGTAGTCGCGGACCCGGGCCTGGAGGCCGAGCAGGGCGCTCCACACTGCCGGGTCGCTCTCCTGGTAGAGCACGCCCTTGAGCAGCGGGATCACCAGCGCCGACAGGTCGGGGGCGGCGGCCGGCGATGCGTTGATGTTGGGCTCCGTCACGATCGGCTCACGAAGATGACACGGGGCAGGCGTGCGGCCTTCAGGCGCCCTTCTTCCTGGGAAGAATCGCGCCAGACGATGCGGTCCTCGACCGTCTCGTCGACCACGGCCTGGAAGCTGTCGGCGGCCAGCTGCAGGTAGGCCAGCAGCTCCGCGAGCCCCTGCCGCAGGGGCTGCGCATCGCAGAGCTCGCGCAGGGTAATCTGGGACCGGCCCTGCAGGGTGTGCCGGATGTGGCGCGCGAGCTGCGCCCGGTCCACCACCACCTGAGCGAACAGCGCCGTCGCGTCCACGTCCTCGTCACCGGTTTCCAGCGCCACGTCGGCGATCAGCGGCTGCCACGGTGGAGCATGGAGAGGACGCTCGAAGGGCAGATCGATGGAGGCGGCGGTGTCGGCAATAGTCATCATCTCGCCGGCAGGCGGGTCGTCGCGGATGGCCAGCGCGTTGGCTTCGATGCCGTGCAGGATATCCATGATGCGCCGGTTCTCCAGCCACGCCTGGTCGTCCAGGAAGCGACGCAGCTGCTGCGAGAGCTGGGCCACGGTGCGCTGGGTGTGCTCGCCGGCCTCGAGCCAGTCGTAATGGACGCGACGGGTGCGGGCGTCGGGGGCGAGCTCGGCGATCGGGGGGAGGGCGAGCACCCGCTCCAGCAGTCGGGTCAGCTCGTCCTGGCGGCGGCTCGACATCAGGAAATCCCAGAACGCGCGAAAGCTCCGTCCCTGGTCGGAGTCGGCGATCGTGTCGCGCTCGCCCATGATCTCTTCGAGCAACGCCCCCTTGCCGCCCTGCCACAGCGCGATCCGCTCGCGCACCCGGCGGTCGAGGGCACGAAAGTTGTGCTCGACCTCGCGGAAGTCGGCGAGCAGCTCGCGCGCCAGCGTCGTGAACTGCTGGAAGCGGTCCCTGAGAGCGGTCGCGTCGAGCAGAGGGATGTCGCCAGCCAGGATGCGCGCCTGCTCGGCGTCCAGCTCGGCACGGCGCCGGTCGATCTCGGCGAGGCGCGCCTGCGGGTCCGCCTCGCTGCCCTCGCTCATCTGCTCGAGCAGCGCGAACAGGGTCAGCAGGCGCGATTCCGTGCCGACGAAGGTTCGGGCAGTCAGGGTGCCCAGCCAGGCGATGGCCTTCTCGGTCGCGGGCGTGAGGTCGAAATGGGGCTCGTCGGACCCGGGACGGTAGAACTTGCGCAGCCAGCCCTTGTCGTTCGCCGCCCAGTCGTTGAGGTACTCGAGTGCTGGCTTGGGAAAGGCCGCCGGGCCCAACCGCTCGCGCAGGCCGAAGAGCTCGTCCTCCAGCGCCTCGACCAAGTCCGCCTGCGCCATCAGCCGCGCGTTGGGCGCGACGAATACCCGGTGCAGGAAGCTCGCCAGCAGCGGCGCGTGGTCAGAGCGCAGCAGCCGCCAGGCCGGGTGGGTCTGGCGGAGCAGGTCGAGGGTGGCGTAGTCGAGGGTCAAGTAGGGCTCTCGCCTTGCTATGTGCGCGAAGGGCTCCATACCCGAAGCTGGCAGTGCGCGGCTGCCCGGGAAAAATCCTTGTCGGTCGTCAGCAGTGTCAGTGCGTGGCGCAGGCAGAGCTGCGCGAGAAGTGCGTCTATCGTGCCGATCTGGAGGCCTGCACGACGGCATCGATTGCGCAGTTCTGCGGCATCGATGTGGTCCAGTCGATCCGGAAAGAGCAGCGGTATGGCTCCAAAGCGGTCGATGATCTCCTCTCGTGCACGAGGCCCCGAGAAGCCCTGAAGCAGCTCTTGCAGGACGATACCCGTCGTGATGACGGTGTCGCCGCGCTCGAGCGCCTGGCGCAATGCAGACACCTCAGGTGCCGAAGAGGCCTGGTCGCGGCGAAACGCCAGCGACCAGACACTGGTATCGACGAACAGGGTCAAGAGCGGGACCGCTCTGCCTTGTAGTCGAAGGATTCATCCCATTCGAGCTTACCCATCAGCTCGATCACGCGTTTCTGCCTGCGCCGCTGAATGAACTCTTCCAGCGCACGAGTAACCGCTGCCTTCTTTGTGCGCTCGCCGCTCACCTCGAGTGCGCGCTCGATGAGATCGGGGTCGATCGAAAGATTGGTCGCCATGTGTCAGTCCTTACACATCACTCTACACAGACTCGGGGTGCCCGGGCAATGGCGGCACAGGGGACGGCGACCCATCGCCGCAGTTCCTGCCCGGCAGCGATCGAGTCTCGCTGGTTGATTCGCCGGCATTGCAAGCTCGGTGTTGGCGATGCGGCCGACCAGCCGGCGGTTCTCGCCGCGGTGCTCGCGCGTGAGGATGATGGTTCCCTCGCCGTCGATCAGTCCCGCGACGTAGGCGCAGGTTTCCGGCGCCAGCACCGCAATGAGTCTTGGCTTTGCCACGACCGACGGCCTCCTTGTCGGCCTGTACAAAGAAAACCGCCGCCGGGTTGCCCCGGCGGCGGCGTGTTGGTGGAGGCGGCGGGAATCGAACCCGCGTCCGCAAGTCCTCTGCCTGTCGGTCTACATGCTTAGCCCAGTCTATTGTGTTTAACCAGCCGTCACCCGAAGGGCAGGGCGATCAGCCAGCGAGTCCGTAGGTTTTAGCGGTTCGAGACCGGACAACCCGTTCCGCGATCCTGTGCTTATCGACCCCTGGAATCCAACCCCCACAGGCAGGGACTGGTCAGAGGCTCACCGGTTAAGCGGCGAGAGCGTAGACGTCGTCGTTGGCGTCTGTTTTTTGCGGCTGGATTTACGAGGTCACCCGCGCCTCGGCATGCACTCCAGGGTTCGCAACCCACGTCGAAACCAAGTCGCCCCCATGAACGCTAAGACAATATAGGGCCCGAAGGGTTCCCTCACAAGCTACTTGGTCTTGAACAGCCGCTCCTTCTCGCGCTGCCAGTCGCGGTCCTTCTGGTCCGCGCGTTTGTCGTGGAGCTTCTTGCCACGGGCGAGCCCGATCTCCAGCTTGGCCCGGCCGCGCTTCCAGTACATCGCCGTGGGGACGAGGGTGTAGCCCCGGCGCTCCACCAGACCAATCAGCTTGTTCAGCTCGTCCCGGTGAAGCAAGAGCTTGCGGGTCCGGATCGGGTCCGGGTGGATGTGGGTGGAGGCGGTCGGCAGGGGGGTGATGTGGGCCCCGAACAGGAAGGCCTCGCCGTCCCGGATGGTGACGTAGCTCTCCTTTATTTGGCCGCGGCCGGCGCGCAGGGCCTTGACCTCCCAGCCTTCCAGCATCAGGCCGCACTCGAAGCGCTGCTCGATGAAGAAGTCGTGCCCGGCCTTCTTGTTCAGCACGATCGTGCTGGAGCCGCCGCCCTTGTCCTGCTTTTTCCCGTCCTTCGCCATGGCTCGGCATTGTACGGGCCCGGTATCGGCGTCCGCCAACGGCCTTGACACGCTGCATTGAGGCGCGCCGGGCTCTGGTCGACAATGCGACGCGCCTGCCAGGAAACTGCCGACCATCCGGAGCGATCGTTTTGGCCGTCGTCGAGAAAAGCGCGCTGGTGCCGTTTTCAGCAGCACAGATGTATGGGCTGGTCAGCGACATGGAGCGCTACCCGGAGTTCCTGCCGTGGTGCAGCGACGCACGGCTGATCTCGAAGGACGGCGAGCAGTTGTGCGGCGAGATCGAGGTGTCGCGGCTCGGCATCACGCAGCGCTTCTCGACCTGCAACCGGCTCCACCCGCCCGAGCGCATGGAGCTCAGGTTGCGCGAGGGACCCTTCCGCACGCTGGAGGGGGCGTGGGCGTTCACCCCGCTGCGCGAGGATGCCTGCAAGGTGGCGCTGCGGCTCGAATTCGAGTTCTCGGGCAAGCTGATCGACAAGGCCTTCGGGGCCGTGTTCGGGCAGATCGCCAATTCGCTGGTGGATGCCTTCTGCAAACGTGCGTACGAGGTCTACGGTGACGGACGAGCGCATTGAGGTCGAGGTCGCCTACGCGCGGCCGGACGAGCAGATCATCCTGGCCCTCAAGGTGCCCGTGGGGGCCACCATAGAGGACGCCATCCGTCGGTCGAGCGTGCTGGAGCGGTTTCCCGAGATCGATCTCGCCACCAACAAGGTGGGGGTCTTCGGGAAGGTGGGGAGGCTCGATCAGGCGCTCTCGCCGGGGGACCGGGTCGAGATCTACCGGCCGCTGATCGCGGACCCGAAAGAGGCGCGCAAGCAGCGCGCCGCCGAGGGCAAGGCGATGAAGAAGGGTGCCGCGGCGCTGTCGGACGAGGGTTAGCTCGGTCGCGGCGCGTCGACGACGGGCCGCCCCTGCTGCCGGGCAGGATCTGGCCGCGTCTGGGCAAGTGCGCGGTCGACGGCGCGATTCACCATGGCGGCCTTGAGGCCGCGCCTATTTGTCGCCGATGCCGACCTTGCCGAGCGCCTTGTCGACGAGGGAGGGGCCTTCGTGGTCGGGCACCGGAACGGCCGTCTGCCGGGGCGGTGCAGCCGGGTCGGCCGCCTCCGGTCTCATGTCGCCCTCGATCCGGGCCAGCTGGTCGTTCTCGAAATACAGCGATATCCGCCGCTCTTCGGTGTCACCCCGCGGCGGGCGGAACGTGTAGACGTAGTCCCACCGATCCTGGTGGAACGGATCGACGAGCATCGGGGTTCCCATCAGGTGCCTAACCTGCCGCTTGGCCATGCCGGGCTGAAGCTGGTTGACCCGCTCCTGGGTCAACACGTTGCCCTGCTGGATCGGGATGCGGTAGCTCACACCCGTGCTCTCGAGGCCGCGCGCCACGTAGCCGCAGCCGTGCAGCCCGACGGAGCCGGCAGCGATGAGACAGACGAGAAGGGTTCGCATGCGATAATCGGTTCGATGGCGGCGATCGGGGCGGGAATCATAGCGGAATCCGCCTGCGCCGGCACCGAGGAGGCCCCGATGGAAAACCAGCACATCCGCAAGGCCGGTCTCAAGGTCACACTGCCGCGGGTGAAGGTTCTCGAGGTGCTGCAGAGCGACCCCGCCCTGCACATGACGGCAGAGGACGTTTACAAGCGCCTGATCGAGAACGGCGAGGAGATTGGCCTCGCGACCGTCTATCGGGTGCTGACCCAGTTCGAGGCCGCCGGGCTCGTGGAGAAGCACCACTTCGAGAGCAGCGTCTCGGTCTTCGAGCTCAATCGCGGGGCACACCACGACCACATCGTCTGCACGGGGTGCGGGCACGTCGAGGAGTTCGTCGACGACCTCATCGAGGACCGGCAGCGGGCGGTCGCCAAGGAGCGGGGCTTCGCCATCAAAGGCCACTCGCTGATCATCTTCGGCGAATGCGAGCGGCCCCAATGCCCCCACCGGCGGGAGGCTTAGGGCGGGCCGCGCCCGACGCCGTCCGATTGGCCCCCGCGGGGCGCCCTTTGGAGCGGCGCGAGCCCGGTTCCCTCAGCCGTCGGACCGCCCGCCCGCGACCAGCGCGGCCGCGTGGGCCAGGGCCTGCTCGGTGATCGCCACGCCCCCGGCCATCCTCGCCACTTCCTCTATGCGCGTTGCCCCCGCGACCGGCTCGATCGAGGTCTCGGCGCGCTCCCCGTCGGCGCGCTTGCGCACCACGAGGTGAGTGTCCGCCCGGGCCGCGACCTGGGGCAGGTGGGTGACGCACAGGACCTGTCGGTCTCGCCCAAGGTCGTGCAGCAGCCGCCCGACGATCTCCGCGACACCGCCGCCGATGCCGACGTCCACCTCGTCGAACACCAGGGTCGGCACTGCCCCGAGACCGGCCGTCGCAACCTGGATCGCGAGGCTGATCCGCGAAAGCTCGCCGCCCGACGCCACCTTCGCGAGCGGGGCCGGGGGCTGCCCCGGATTCGCCGCCACCAGGAGCTCGACGCGGTCGATCCCATAGGCGCCGGCCTGATCCGGCGCGATCCGCTGGAGGTCGACCTCGAACACCCCGCGGGCCATGCCGAGCGTCTGCATCCGCTCGGTCACCGCCGCCGCGAGCCGCGCCGCGGCCTCGCGCCGCGCGGCGCTCAACTGCTCGGCGGCGTCCAAGAAGCCGCGGCGGGCGCGCGCGACCTCGGCCTCGAGGCTGGCCGAGCGCGCCTCGGCTCCCCGCAGCCCGGCCAATTCCGCCTCGAGATCGCGAAGTCGCTGGGGCAGTCCCTCCGGGCGCACCCGGTGCTTGCGGGCCATCTCGTGCACCGCGGCGAGCCGACGATCGAGCTCGTCGAGCCGTTCCGGGTCCAGGTCGAGCTGCGCCTCGTAGTCGCGCAGCGCGGCCGTGGCCTCCCGGAGCTGGATCAGGGCGGCGTCGAGCAGCTCGCGGGCAGGCGAAATCGCCGGGTCGAGCGCTGCGAGCCCCCCGACGGCGGCGAGCGCGCGGCCCACCTGAACCTCGATCGCCTCTTCGTCCCCGTGCAGCAGGCCGACGAGGCGCCCCGTGTCGGCCAGCAGTCGCTCGGCGTTCGCGAGCCGGCGGTGCTCCTCGTCGAGCTGAGGCAACTCGTCGTCGGCGAGGGCCAGGCTGGCGAGCTCCGAGACCTGGTAGCTGAGTAGGTCCAGCCGCGCGGCGCGGTCGGCAGCAGCCCCGGCCGCGGCGATCTGCTCGTCCGCGAGAGCCTGCCAGCCGCGCCAGGCGTCGGCTGCCGAGGCGGCGAGCGCCCGGTGCCCGCCGTAGGCGTCGAGGAGATCGCGCTGGGTGGCGCGGTGCAGCAAGGACTGGTGTGCGTGCTGGCCGTGGATGTCGAGAAGGCACTCGCCCAGGCTCTGCAGGGACTGGAGCGGGACAGGGGTGCCGTTGACGAAGGCGCGCGACCGGCCGTCGCGTACCAGCACCCGGCGCAGCAGGCACTCTTCGCCGTCCCCGATGCCCTGCGCGTCGAGCCAGGCTCGGGCCGCGGGCACGGCGCGGACGTCGAAGGTCGCCGCGACCTGTGCGCGGTCCGCGCCCGCCCGGATCGCTCCCGTGTCGGCTCGGTCGCCGAGGGCGAGCCCGAGGGCCTCGATGAGGATGGACTTGCCGGCGCCGGTCTCGCCGGTCAGGACCGTCATGCCCGCCCCGAGCTCCAGCTCGAGGGTGCTGACGATGGCGAAGTCGCGGACGTCGAGGCGGGTGAGCATGGCTGCGCTCAGCGCGGGGGCTCGCTCCAGCCGAGCTTGGCGCGCAGCAGCCGGTAGTGGTCGTGCCCGGCCGGGTGGATGAGGCGCAGGCCGCAGGCGTGCTTGGCGATCCGCACACGCTCGCCGCGCAGCAGGCCCACGGTCTCCTGGCCGTCGCAGGAGACCTGGACGTTCGCGGGATCCGTGTGGCCGGACACCACGATTTCCACCACGCTGTCGCCGGCCACGACGAGCGGCCGATTGGACAGGGCATGGGGGCAGATCGGGACCAGCACCAGGGCATCGAGCGCCGGGTGGAGCAGCGGTCCGCCACCCGACAGGGCATAGGCCGTAGAGCCCGTCGGTGTCGCGACGATCAGGCCGTCCGAGCGCTGGGTGTTGACGAAGCTGCCGTCGATGTAGGTCTCGAACTCGATCAGCCGCGCGGTGTTCCACTTCTGAAGCACGACGTCGTTGAACGCCGTCTGCTGGATCCGCGGCGCCGCCGCCGTGCCGATCTGCGTGGCCAGCAGGCAGCGCGGATCCTCGACGTACTCCCCGTCGAGGATGCGGGCGAGCGACTCGGTCGCCCGCTCGGGCGAGATGTCGGTCAGGAAGCCGAGCCGGCCGAGGTTGATCCCGAGCACGGGGATGCGGGCGTCCGCGGCGGCGCGGGCAGCGATGAGCATGGTCCCGTCGCCGCCGACCACGATGAGCAGGTCGACGCCCCGGACCAGTGTCGGCACCGGCAGGCCCGCCTGGCCGGTGCCGAGCGCGGCGGCGGACGACTCGGAGAGGTGAATCGCGTGGCGACGTTCCGCTAGGAAGTCGACCAAGGCGCGCAGGGTCTCCGCGACGTTGGCGCCGGCGGCCTTGGCCAGCAGGCCGATCCGCTGGAACTGGGGAGGGGCTGGGTTCACGCGGCCCTCGCGAGGCATCCCTTGCCGACGCCGTTGGCCGGCTCGTCCGGTGGGGCAAAGCTAGCACGGGTCCCGGGGGGCGCCAACTGCCCGGCTTTCCTTGACACTGCGTGGGGCGGCTACGAATAATTCACCGCGATTAGCACTCCGTGCAGGTGAGTGCTAACTGCGGGCGGCGGGGCTCGGAGCGTCACGGCCCTTCAGCGTCCGCCCCGTCCAGCTCCCTGGGCGTAGACACCAGACCACCCCAAGGTTGCCGCCACTGCCGTGCCCCGCGTTCCCGCCAAGCCCGCCCCTGACGCCGTCCTCGGCGAACGGGCCCAGCACTTCCTGAAGGTGCTGGTGGAGCGCTACATCCGGGACGGCCAGCCGGTCGGCTCGCGCACGCTGGCGCGGGAGGCGGGCGGGGACCTGAGCCCGGCCACGATCCGAAACGTCATGGCAGACCTGGAAGAGCTCGGTCTCGTCGTGTCGCCGCACACCTCGGCGGGACGGGTGCCGACCGTCAGCGGGTACCGCTTCTTCGTGGACTCGCTGATGACGCTGCGCCCGCTGGCGGAGGGCGAGGTCGAGCGCGCGCGCAGCCAGATCGCCGCCGACCTGGACACCAAGGTGCTGGCCGACAAGGCCTCGCGGGTACTGTCCGATCTGACGCACATGGCCGGGGTCGTCACGGTGCCGCACCGCGAGCAGGTCGCGTACCGGCAGATCGAGTTCCTGCGGCTCTCGGGGCGGCGTGTGCTCGCGATCCTGGTGACCAGCGAGGGCGAGGTCCACAACCGGGTGATCGAGACCGCCAAGCCCTATTCGGCCGCGGAGCTCGAGCAGGCCGCAAACTTTCTCAACCGGACCTACGCCGGTCAGGATCTCGAGGCCGTGCGCCGCGCGCTGCTGGCCGAGCTGAACCAGACCCGCGAGAGCCTGGACGCCATCATGCGCCGCGCGGTGGAGATGGCCGGCCAGGTGTTCGAGGGGTCTTCGGGACGGGACGCCCTGCTCGTGGCCGGCCAGACCAACCTCATGGACTTCAACGAGCTCCAGCACATGGAGCGGCTGCGCCAGCTCTTCGATGCCTTCACCGAGCAGCAGCAGCTCCTCCACCTGCTGGACCGCTGCATGGTGGCCGACGGGCTGCAGATCTTCATCGGCGAGGAATCCGGGTATCGGCCGCTGGACCAGTGCAGCCTGGTGACGGCGCCCTACGTGGTCGACGGCCAGGTGGCGGGTGTCCTGGGGGTGATCGGGCCGACCCGCATGCCCTACGACCGCGTGGTGTCGATCGTCGACATCACCGCCCGGCTGTTGGGGGCGGCCTTGAAAGCGCATTAACCACCCCTAGATGGAGGAAATAGGTCGCTGGGCGGTCGCGCCGCGGCTCGCGTCCCGGCGCCTCGTCGAGGGGTCGAGGGGTAACGGATCGGAGAAGCAGCAGAGATGGACCAGGATTCGAATCAGACCCCGCCGGTGGCGGGCGCGCCAGGTGCCGCGTCGGCGAGCGTGACGCCCGCGGGGCCGGCGGGCGCGCCGTCGGCGGAGCCCGAGCTGCAGCGCCTGCTCGAGGACGCCCGTGCCAAGGCGGACGAGCACTGGGACCAGGTCGTTCGGGTGACCGCGGAGCTCGAGAACACGCGCCGGCGCTACGAGCGCGAGCTGGACGGGGCCCGCAAGTTCGCGCTGGAGCGGTTCGTCAGCGAGCTCCTGCCCGTGCGCGACAGCCTGGAGCTCGGCGTCACCGCGGCACGCGAGTCGCAGGCCGACGCCGGCAAGCTGCACGAAGGGATGGAGCTCACGCTGAAGATGCTGGGCGACGCGATGCAGAGGTTCGGGGTGGCGCCCGTCGAGCCGATGGGCGAGCCCTTCGACCCCAATCTGCACCAGGCCCTCTCCGTGCAGCCGCGCGACGACGTGCCGGCGAACACCGTCGTCGTCGTGGTGCAGAAGGGCTACACGCTGAACGGCCGTCTCGTGCGTCCGGCGATGGTGATGGTGTCGCGCCCGAGCGAGGCCAAAGGAGTGGACGAAAAGGCTTGAAACGGCGGGGATTTTGCCCCAACTCACGACTGGTTGAGGCGGCTACGGCTCCGCCCCGGATTCCTGGAGAGAGACAGCAATGGCCAAGATCATCGGCATAGACCTCGGCACCACGAACTCGTGCGTGGCGATCATGGAGGGCGGCAAGCCCAAGGTCATCGAGAACAGCGAGGGCGACCGCACGACCCCCTCGATCGTCGCGTTCAACGAGGATGGCGAGGTCATCGTCGGCCAGCCGGCGAAGCGCCAGGCCGTGACCAACCCCCGCAACACCCTGTTCGCCATCAAGCGGCTGATAGGCCGCCGGTTCCAGGACGCCGAGGTCCAAAAGGACATCGACATGGTGCCTTACAGCATCGTCAAGGCCGACAACGGCGATGCCTGGGTCGAGGTGCGCGGCCGCAAGATGGCGCCGCCGGAGATCGCGGCGCGCGTGCTGATGAAGATGAAGAAGACGGCGGAGGACTACCTCGGCGAGGCGATCACCGAGGCGGTGATCACCGTGCCGGCCTACTTCAACGACTCGCAGCGCCAGGCCACCAAGGACGCCGGCCGCATCGCGGGCCTCGACGTCAAGCGCATCATCAACGAGCCGACCGCGGCGGCGCTGGCGTTCGGCATGGACAAGCAGACCGGCGACCGCAAGATCGCCGTTTACGACCTCGGCGGCGGCACCTTCGACATCTCGATCATCGAGATCGCCGACGTCGACGGCGAGAAGCAGTTCGAGGTGCTGTCCACGAACGGCGACACCTTCCTCGGCGGCGAGGACTTCGACAAGCGCGTGATCGACTTCCTGGCGGACACCTTCAAGAAGGAGCAGGGCATCGACCTGCGCGGCGACCCGCTGGCGATGCAGCGCCTCAAGGAGGCGGCGGAGAAGGGCAAGATCGAGCTGTCGTCGACACACCAGACCGACATCAACCTGCCCTACATCACGGCCGACCAGACCGGACCGAAGCACCTCAACGTCAAGCTGACCCGCGCCAAGCTCGAGTCGCTGGTCGAAGACCTGGTGCAGAAGACCATCGAGCCCTGCAAGCGGGCGCTGAAGGATGCGGGGCTGTCGACTTCACAGATCGACGACGTGATCCTGGTCGGCGGCCAGACCCGCATGCCGAAGGTGCAGGAGGCGGTGCGCGAGTTCTTCGGCAAGGAGCCGCGCAAGGACGTCAACCCGGACGAGGCGGTCGCGGTTGGCGCGGCCATCCAGGGCGGCGTGCTGGGCGGCCAGGTCAAGGACGTGCTGCTGCTCGATGTCACCCCGCTGTCGCTCGGCATCGAGACCCTGGGCGGGGTGATGACGCGGCTGATCGAGCGCAACACTACGATCCCGACCAAGACGTCGCAGGTTTTCTCGACCGCCGACGACAGCCAGACGGCGGTCACGGTGCACGTCCTGCAGGGCGAGCGCGAGCGCGCGGCCGACAACAAGTCGCTCGGCCGCTTCGACCTGTCGGACATCCCGCCGGCACCCCGCGGCGTGCCCCAGATCGAGGTCACCTTCGACATCGACGCCAACGGCATCCTGCACGTGTCGGCGAAGGACAAGGCGACGGGCAAGGAGCAGTCGATCCGCATCACCGCCTCGTCCGGCCTGTCGGACAAGGAGATCGACCGCATGGTGAAGGAGGCCGACGCCCACCGCGATGAGGACCGGCGCTTCCACGAACTGGTGCAGGCCCGCAACCACGCGGACTCGCTGATGCACGCGACGCGCAAGTCGATGCACGAGCTCGGCGACAAGGTCGAGGCCGGCGAGAAGGAGCGCATCGAAGGTGCGATCAAGGATCTCGAGCAGGCGATGAAGGGCGAGGACAAGGCGGCGATCGAGGCGAAGACGCAGGCGCTGGCCGAGGCGTCGGCCAAGATGGCGGAGCGGTTGTACGCGCAGGGCGGCGCGGCGGCGGGCGGTGCCGGTGCCGGTGCCGCCGGCGGTGCATCGGGCGAGGGCCAGAAGGCCGGCCACGAAGACGTCGTCGATGCCGAGTTCGAGGAAGTGAAGGACGACAAGAAGTAGCCGTAGTTGACAACGGTCGGGCGGCGGCAGAGGCGCGCCGGGGTGGCTTCCCCGGTGCGCCCTCTGCTGTGAGCGGTTGAATCGGGGACGGCCGGCGCGGAGCCGGAAAGGTACATGGCGAAACGCGATTACTACGAAGTCCTCGGCGTACCCCGCAACGCCAGCGAAGCGGAGCTGAAGAAGGCGTTCCGCCGGCTGGCGATGAAGCACCACCCCGACCGCAATCAAGGGGACACGTCCGGCGAGGCCGAGGGCCGCTTCAAGGAGATCAAGGAGGCCTACGAGGTGCTGTCGGACGCGCAGAAGCGCGCCGCGTACGACCAGTTCGGCCACGCCGGTGTCGACGCCGGCGCCGGCATGGGGCGTGGACCTGCCGGCTTCGGCGCGGGCGCCAGCTTCAGCGACATCTTCGGCGACGTGTTCGGCGACATATTCGGCGGCGGCCGTAGCGGCGGCGGTGGCGCCCGGGTGCAGCGCGGGGCGGACCTGCGCTACAACCTCGAGCTCAGCCTCGAGGAGGCGGTCGCCGGGACCACGGTGCGGATACGGGTGCCCGCCCTGACCACGTGCGGCACCTGCGGCGGCAGCGGCGCGAAGAAGGGCTCGCCGCCGCGCACCTGCGGCACCTGCCACGGCGCCGGGCAGGTGCGGATGCAGCAGGGTTTCTTCTCGATTTCCCAGACCTGCCCGACGTGCCGCGGCCGCGGCATGGTGATCGAGGATCCCTGCGGGACCTGTCACGGCATTGGTCGCGTGCAGGAGACCAAGACGCTGTCGGTCAAGGTGCCCGCGGGCGTCGACACCGGCGACCGCATCCGGCTCGCGGGCGAGGGCGAGGCCGGCGAGATGGGCGGGCCGCCCGGCGACCTCTACGTCCAGATCCGGGTGAAGGAGCACGCGATCTTCACCCGCGAGGACAACGACCTCTATTGCGAGGTCCCGATCAGCATCACGGTCGCGGCCCTCGGTGGCGAGCTCGACGTGCCGACGCTGGACGGCAAGCTCAAGCTCAAGATCCCGGCCGGCACGCAGACCGGCAAGATGTTCCGCATGCGCGGGAAGGGCATCCGCCCCGTGCGCGGCGGCGGGCTCGGCGACCTGATCTGCCGTGTCGTCGTCGAAACGCCGGTGAACCTCACCGACGACCAGAAGGAGCTGTTCCGCCGGCTGGACGACACCCTCCTCGGGGGTGGCAGCCGTCACAACCCGCAGTCCACCGGCTGGCTGGACGGTGTGAAGAAGTTCTTCGAAGGCCTCGGATTCTGAGGCAGCGGCCGGACGGCGCTCGAGCTACCCCGAGAGGACAAGAGAGATGTCGCGTATCGCGATCGTGGGCGCCGCCGGGCGCATGGGCAGGACCCTGGTGCAGGCGGTGCACGAGACGCCGGGTCTCGCGCTCGGGGGGGCGGTCGAGCGCCCGGGGTCCAGCTTGCTCGGCGCCGACGCCGGCGAGCTCGCTGGCGTCGGCCGGCTGGGTGTCGCGGTGCAGGATGACCTGGCGGGGGCCGTCGATCGCTTCGACACCCTCATCGACTTCACCACGCCGTCGGCGACGTTGGCGCACCTCGCGCTGTGCCGGGCGCACGGCAAACGCATGGTGATCGGCACGACCGGACTGGATGCGGCGGGGCGGGCCGCGATCGCCGCCGCCGGCACGGACATCGGCATCGTGTTCGCGCCCAACATGAGCGTCGGCGTGAACCTCTGCTTCAAGCTCCTCGAGCTCGCGGCGCGGGTGATGGGCGAGGACGCCGACATCGAGATCGTCGAGGCGCACCACCGGCACAAGGTCGACGCACCGTCCGGCACTGCGCTGCGCATGGGCGAGGTGATCGCCGAGACGCTCGGGCGCGATCTTCCCGAGGTTGCCGTCTATGGTCGCGAGGGTCGGACCGGCGAGCGCGACCGGCGGACCATCGGCTTCGAGACCATCCGCGCCGGTGACGTCGTCGGCGAGCACACGGTGTGGTTCGCGACCGTCGGCGAGCGCGTCGAGATCACGCACAAGGCGTCGAGCCGCATGACCTTCGCCAAGGGCGCGGTGCGCGCCGCGCAGTGGCTCGCCGCCCGGCCGGCAGGTCTGTATGACATGCAGGACGTGCTGGGGCTGCGGTGAAGGCCCGCGGCGGTCGACACGCCGACTGCAGAACCGTCTAGACTGGGGCCGCCCCGACCATCACTCCAAGGAACCGAAGTCATGCCCGTCAAAGCCTCGTCCTGCGTCCTCGTCGGCCTACTGCTCGCCGGCTGCAGTGGACCCTACGTGATGGAAGAGGTCGCCGTGCGAGACGGCATGGTGGTCGGGACCGAGGACGTGGCCGTCGACGGCTCGGGGAAGGTCACGGCCGTGGACCAGGAGGGCTACGTCGGGCAGAACCGCTACCTCGACGACTACGAGACGGACGACGACAACCTCGGGCCCAACGCACCTGGTTACATCCCTTAGTCCACGGCACACGTCCCTGTGCGCTGCTCGCGGGCAAACGGCTCCGGCCCGCTTCACGCCGCGTGACCACCTGCGGGCCGGTTCGACCGACCGGCCGCCCGATTGACCGACTTGCCGCGTCGTCAGCTCCGCCCGTACACCGGGATCGCCGCGCCGGTGACAGCGCGGCTGGCCTCGGAGGCGAGGAACACCACGACGTCCGCCAGCGCAGCCGGCGGCACCCATCGAGAGAAGTCGGCATCCGGCATCGCCGCGCGGTTCTGCGGCGTGTCGATCGTGCCGGGCAGGATGCAGTTCACGTTGATACCGTCGAGCCTGTGCTCCGCGGCGAGGCTCTCGGTGAGGGTCAGCACCGCCGCCTTCGAGGCGCAGTAGGGCCCCATCCGCGCCTTGCCCTCGAGGGCGGCGCGCGCCGAGACGTTGATGATCCGGCCGGCGCCCTGGCGCAGCATGTGCGGGACGATCGCGCGACAGGTGTTGAAGACGCTGCGCGCGTTGAGCCGCATCATCAGATCCCAGTCTTCGTCGTCGGTCTCGTGCAGGGCCGGCCCCATCGTGAAGCCGCCGGCGATGTTGGCGAGCACGTCGACCCGCCCGAGCTGCGCGACCGTCCGATCGGCGGCGGCCGCCACCGAGTCGGTGGACGTCAGATCGGTCGGCAACAACAGGGTCGGGGAGGGAAGGTCGAGGTCGTCGCGGGTCCGCGCTAGCCGCTCGGCGCTGTGATCGAGCAGCGCCAACCGCGCACCGAGGGCGGCGAAGCTCGCGGCCACGGCCGCTCCGAGATTGCCGGCCGCGCCGGTGACCATCACGACCTTGCCCTCGAACTCGGACATAGACCCTCCGGGAGATAGCGAGCGCGCAGCCTAGCGGATCGGGGGTGGTGCCGGAAGCCACCCGGCGACGGCGGGCAGTGGCCAGTTCGGCACGGCCTGTGCATCTTGCTGCCCGGGTCTGCCTGGAGGACGACATGGACGGTGCCAGCCTGCCGGTGCTCGCTGCAGCACAAACCCTGACCACCATGGGGGCCGCAGCCGTGGCTCCCGCGGCGGCCACGGATCTTCGCGACAGTTTTGCGGCGATTCTCGGCGCCACCGATTTGACGGGGCTGACGGCCGATCAGCAGGCCGCCCTCACGCAGCTGCTCGCGGACCCCGCCGGCACGCTGCGGCCAATGGCAGGCGCGGTGGGCAAGGAGTTGCCGGAGGCGGCAATCCGCGGCCTCCTGGGTGCCCTGGGAGGCGCGCTGGACGCGCAGGTCCTCGGCCAGGCCGCGGCCGCGCCGGTCGAGGTCCCGCCGGGGGACGCGGCCGATGCCCGCGCGGACCTGGCGGCGCTGCTGGCCATGCTCCTTCCGGCGGGCGTGGCGCCGGCTGCGCAGGCGCCGCGCGTGGAGCCGTCGCCGGCCGGGAGCGGTGCGGCCGATGGCTCCGACGGTCTCCTGCTAGAGGTCGCCCTGCCACTCGGTGCGCTTCTTCCTGCCACGGGCGCCGGAGCGACCGCTGCACAGGCCGCGGGCGACGAGCAGCGGCCTGCGGCCATCGACGCGCTCTGGGCGATGATTCGCCACGCCGGACGGTCGCTCGGCGCTGCCGACGCGGCAGGCCCGCAGTCCCGGGCGTCGCCGGACGCCGCCACGCCGGAGGCAGCGAGTAGCGACTTCGACATCCCGGCAAACTTCCTCGCCGCCGTTGTGTCCGTCGCCGAGGACACCGGCGCCGACGCGCCGCTGATCTCCGACCTGACCCGCGGCCTGGCGACTGCGCTGACTGCGGCGAGCCCGGGGACGGGGCAGTCGGGTCTCGCCGTCGCGCCCGATCTCGTGCCGCCGAGAGGGGCTGCGGTGGTCAGCGAGGCGGTGTCCGTGCCGGTCGGCGAGCGGGGCTGGGAACGCGCCTTCGGCGAGCGCGTCGTCTGGCTCGTCGGCCAGCAGATCCAGTCTGCCGAGGTAAGGCTCAACCCACCGCACCTCGGCCCGGTCGAGGTGCGGCTGTCGTTGACGGGGCAGGATGCCAACGTCAGTTTCACGGTCGCGCACGGCGCAACGCGCGACGCCATAGAGCAGGCGATACCCAGGCTGCGCGAGCTGTTCGCCGAGCACCAGCTGCAGATCGTGAACGTCGACGTCGGTCAGCGCGACGCATCGAGCCAGGCGTCGCAGGGTGATCGCAGAGGGCAGGGCAGCAGCCCGTCCGCAGGCGTCGGCTCGTCCACCAGCGCGACGGGTGCGGAGTCCGTCGCCAGCGTCCAGCGCGGCGGGTTGCCTAGCCTCGTCGACGAGTACGTTTGACGCGACTGCCGTCGGCTGCAGCTCGGCAGGACCGCGTGGACCACCGGGGATACCCGCGGTGTTTGGCGGAGCCGCGCTGTGTATCATCCGCCCATGCAAGAGCTGCTCTGGCTGCTGCTGCCAATCGCTGCCGCGTCGGGATGGATCGCGGCTCGGCGCAGCGTGGCCCGTCCTCGCGACTGCCGCCCCGGCGAGCGCAGCCCCGCCTATTTTCGCGGCCTGAACTACCTCCTCAACGAGCAGCCGGACAAGGCGATCGACGTCTTCGTGCAGATGCTCGAGGTCGACAGCGAGACGGTCGAGACGCATCTCGCGCTGGGGAGCTTGTTTCGGCGCCGCGGCGAGGTGGAGCGGGCCATCCGCATTCACCAGAACCTCATCGCCCGGCCGAGCCTCAGGCGCGAGGAGCGGGCCCAAGCGTTGCTGGAGCTCGGCCAGGACTACATGCGGGCGGGCCTGTTCGATCGCGCCGAGAACCTCTTCGTCGAGCTGCGCGAGACCAGGCTGTTCCCCGAGCAGGCCCTGCAGAGCCTGCGCGTCATCTACCAGCAGGAGAAGGACTGGGAGCGTTGCCTCGAGGTCGCCGAGGCGCTCGAGTCCGTGACCCGCGAGCCGCTCGGGCTGGAGCGCGCGCACTATTACTGCGAGATGGCGGAGCAGGCCCGCGCGGCTCGCGACCTGCCGCGCGCCGAGGCCTTGTTGAAGAAGGCCCAGGCGGCCAGCCGCGATCTCGTGCGAGTGACCTGGCTGCAGGCCGAGATCGAGATGGAGCGCGGCGATCACCGCTCGGCGGTTCGCCTGTTCCAGCGCGTCGCCGACCAGGACCCCGAGCTGTTCGGCGAAGTGCTGCCGCAGCTGTCCGCCTGCCATCAGCAGCTCGGGCAGCGGCACGAGCTCTTCAGCTTCCTCGAAAGGCTGCTCGCGAAGCGGCCGGACACCGCCGTGCTGCTGGCCCTCACCGACCTCGTGCAGGAGGACGACGGTGACGCGGCGGCGCTGCGCTACGTTGCGGAGCACCTCGGACCGCGTCCCAGCCTGGTTGGCCTCCTGCGCATGATCCGCCTCGCCGAGGCCTCGCCGGAGGCCACCACGCCCGAGCTGTTGCCGAACCTGCGCATGGTGGCCGAGCGTCTCATCGAGCGCCGCCACGCGTACCAGTGCGCCAAGTGCGGATTCGCTGCCAAGACGTTGCACTGGCAGTGCCCCGGCTGCCGCAGCTGGAGCAGCATCAAGCCCGTCCGCGACCGCGACGGTTGAGCTTTCAGGAGACCGGTATGCCAATGCAGACCTCGGATCCTCGGGTCATCGTTGCCCTCGATTTCGCCGACCTCGGTCCCGCGCGCGAGCTGGTGCGGCGCGTCGATCCGTCGCTCTGCCGGCTCAAGGTGGGCAAGGAGATGTACACCCGCTATGGGCCGCACTTCGTCGCCGAGCTGACCAAGGCCGGGTTCGACGTCTTTCTCGATCTCAAGTTCCACGACATTCCGAGCACCGTTGCGGCCGCCTGCGCCGCAGCGGCGGATCTCGGCGTCTGGATGGTGAACGTGCATGCCTCGGGCGGCCGCAAGATGATGGAAGCGGCACGCGACCGGCTCGCGCTGAGCTCGCATCGCCCCCTGCTGATCGCCGTCACCGTGCTCACCAGCCTCAGCCAGTCCGACATCGAGGAGGTCGGCTTCGCCGGCTCCCCCGAGGCGAACGTGCTGCGGCTCGCGGCCCTCACCAAGGCGGCAGGGCTGGACGGCGTCGTGTGCTCGCCGCGCGAGGCGGCGGCGATCCGCCGCGCGGTCGGCCCCGGCTTTCTGCTGGTCACCCCCGGCGTCCGACCGGCCAGCGCGGCGCTCGACGATCAGCAGCGGGTCATGACGCCGGCCGAGGCGATCGCGGCCGGGGCGGACTATCTGGTGATCGGCCGGCCGGTCACCCAGTCGCCCGATCCGGTCGGCGTGCTGCGGGACCTTGCCGTCCAGGCAAAGGGCTGAGTCGCAACCGGCCGCTCCGCCGCCGAGACTGCGCGCAGCAGAGCCGACCGTGGGCGTGACGGGAACACCGGCCGTGCCCCGGCGTTCGAACCGCGGCCTTTCAGGTTATAGCAGCCGGCGCAGGACCTCGAGATAGACCGCGTGCAGGGCGTCGAGCTCGTCGAGCCCGACGCACTCGTCGATCTGGTGAATCGTCGCGTTGCGCGGGCCGAGCTCGAGCACCTGTGCGCCCGTTGGCGCGATGAAGCGTCCGTCCGACGTCCCGCCGGAGGTCGAGAGCTCCGCGTCGTAGCCGCAGACGGCGCGCACGGCGGCGCGCGCCGCGTCGACCAGCTCGCCCGCTGGCGTCAGGAACGGCTTGCCCGACAGCCGCCACTCCAGCTCGTACGTCAGGCCCGCCTGGTCGAGCTGCACCTCGACGCGACGCTGCAGCGTCGGCGCATCGACCTCGGTCGAGAAGCGGAAGTTGAGCCAGGCCGTCAGCTCGCCGGGTATCACGTTCTCAGCACCCGTGCCGGCATTGAGGTTCGAGACCTGGAAGGTGGTCGGCGGGAAGTGCGCGTTGCCGCGATCCCACTCGGTGGCCACGAGCGCTGCCAGGACCGGGGCGAAGGCGTGCAGCGGGTTCAGGGCGAGGTGCGGGTAGGCGACGTGGCCCTGTCTGCCGACCACGCGCAGCCGGCCGTTGAGCGAGCCGCGCCGCCCGTTCTTGATCACGTCGCCGACGCGGTCGACGCTGGTGGGCTCGCCGACCAGGCACCAGCGGATCTTCTCGCCGCGCGCCTCGAGCGTCTCGATCACGCGCACCGTGCCGTCGACCGCCGGCCCTTCCTCGTCGCTGGTCAGCAGGAACGCGATGGAGCCGGGGTGCGCCGGCCGCTCGGCGACGAAGGCCTCGGTGGCCGTGACCATCGCCGCGAGGCTCCCCTTCATGTCGGCCGCGCCGCGGCCGTGGAGCAGGCCATCGCGCACGCTGGGCTCGAACGGCGGAGACGCCCAGCTGCCGGCCGGGCCGGGCGGCACCACGTCGGTGTGTCCGGCGAAGCAGAACAACGGGGCGGTTTCGCCGCGCCGCGCCCACAGGTTGTCGACGTCA
>Ga0208980_10000062_pt1 | contig 46757 bp, 42 predicted proteins | sample WetSurMetagenome_3_FD_187993 | JGI IMG/M metagenome (GOLD analysis project Ga0208980, IMG submission 187993) | Wetland microbial communities from Twitchell Island in the Sacramento Delta, sample from surface sediment Aug2011 Site A1 Bulk (version 2) | ecosystem: Environmental > Aquatic > Marine...
GTTACATATATCGACTCCTGGCATAATGAGCCGCTTTATATAGAAGCTATGGCTAAGATGATCGAGCGGTGCAACAGTGAGTTTGAGGCAGTTGATCCCAAGAGCATTTATCTTTTATATAGCGCTCACTCGATTCCAGCGCACTTCGTTGCTGAGGGTGACCCATACCTTCAACAAATGCGGCAAACCGTGGAGTCGATCAATGCCCGGCTGGGCAACCTTTCCCCTTCCATCCTGGCGTTTCAAAGCAAGGTCGGACCGGTTAGATGGCTTGAACCATCAACGCGGAAGACCATCGAGCGGCTGGGGAAAAGAGGGATTAAGAGAGTTCTAGCAATTCCCGTGAGTTTTGTGTCGGATCATCTTGAGACGCTTCAAGAGATGGACATTCTTTACCACAGCATGGCGGTCAAATTCGGCATCAAAGAGTTCCGCAGAGCGGAATCGTTAAACATGGATCCTACGTTCATCCAGGGGCTGGCCTGCATTGCACAGCGTGCATTCGATCCTGTTTCCTGAAGCCGGTGTTCATGCAGATACAGGGCTTTCCCAAGGTAGAGTTGCCTTGTATGTGCAGATGGCACTTGATTCAGCCTCGTAGTAATTTGCTTATTTCCGCTCTGAGTTGCTGTTGTACCACCGGGGCAAAGCCGATTTGCACGTGCCTTACCACACCCTGCTGGTCCACAAGGACTTGCATGGGAATTGAGTCGCTTCTATATGCCCGACCCACACTTCCATCTACATCCAACAGGACCATGGATTGTATATTCTTCAATTTGACATAACTTCTGACATTTTCAGGGGATTCCCCCAGGTTGATTGCCAGAAGCGTAAGATCTTCATGAAACTCCTTCTCCAGGTTTTCCAGTGCCGGCATGCTTTGCCTGCATGGAGCGCACCAGGTAGCCCAAAAATCCAGCATTACTACCCTTCCCTTATACTGATCCAGGGTGACTTGGCGTCCATTCAAATCTACGAGACTGAAGGCGGGAGCCTTTCGCCCGACCTCCAGTCCTCCGATCGGGATTGTGCAACTTGCACAAATGAGTGATAAGAGGATCAGCGCACCGGCAATGGCACCCGCTTTTTTATTCATGACGCTGCTTTCATCAAAGAAATTCGCTACTTCAGCCAAAACTCATTCAAATTCACGTGTTAATTATACCAGCGGTATGCATTAAACTTAGTCTGTTTTCATATCTTATAGGTCGAGGCATCTTGATGATTCGCCAGTTTGAGCCAGCCGATGCCAATGCTTGCTGCGAGGTGGTTCATGCATGCCTGGCATTAGATTCCCAGCTATCGCAGGCCCTCTATAGCACGCTTCGGACCATAGCGTCGCCGCAAGCCATGCGGAGGCGGTCCACCCTATTCTACATAGCGGTTTATGAGTCCAGCAACGGCGTTGTGGGAGTAGCCGGACTGGACATGAATGAAGTGCGCTTGTTGTATGTTTCTCCGGAGCATCAAAGCCAGGGGATAGGGGGTGCTTTGCTGGATCACCTGGCGGCAATGGTCCCCTCCTCCATGTTTGCCGATATTTTCGTTTATTCCACGCCTGCGGCCGCGGGCTTTTATTCTCGCCGTGGATTCAAAGCAATGGGCGAATACACCTTTGATCTGAACGGCGAGCAGCTTCAGACCATCTTCATGATCAAACTTCTCCGGCATTCACCGCAAGAGTCAGGCAAACCGGGCTAAAGCTTTTCAGGGCAACATCATCCACAGTCTCGAATAATAGACTGCGTACAAAGCAGTTTCCGCATATTACCAACTGGCAAAAATTGAACCGATGGTGAGATAATAGCCGGAAGCGATCGGCGCCCGACATTTGACGTTCGGTGCGGGTTAAGATTGATGACTTTATCTTCCTTCGTGACGGGTGGTTTGTGTCAGGCAAAAGCAGAAAAAACAAAAGCAGAAGAGCAGCAGAGAGGATGATCCCGCACGAGGGACAGCCCGGCGCTGCCCCTGGTGTTGAGCATGAGGATATAGTTCGGCTTCCCGGAGGAGTGGGGAGCACTTATATCACGTGTATCGATTACAGCGCCGACAATTGCCAATTTCAGGAAGTCATGGATTTGCGGGATTTCATCTCCAGCCACCGTCCCGATTGGTCAGTCGTCCGTTGGATTAATATCGACGGGCTGTCAGACATGAACGTCATTCAAGCGTTCGCATCAAAATATGAGCTGCACCCTCTGGCAGTGGAAGACCTGTTGCTTACAGCCCAGCGGCCCAAGGTGGACTCTTATGGAGGGGAGGGCAGCGAATACCGCGCCCGTCTTTTTATCATTGCCAGAATGTTGCAGCTCGTTGAAGGGCGCTTGAGCAACGAGCAGATTTCAATCGTCCTCGGCCATAAAACTGTCCTCACTTTTCAGGAGAACAGGGGAGATGTTTGGGACCCGATCCGTCAGCGCATTCAAACCAAAGGTTCCCGTTTGCGCAATAATGATGCAAGCTTCCTCGCCTACTCATTGCTGGACGCCATTGTCGATCACCTCTTCCCCATCCTGGAGCAATACGGTGACCGTTTGGAGGAGCTGGAGGAAATGGTCATCGAGAAACCCCGCCAGGAGACAATTACGCAGATTCACGAGATCAAGCGCAGCCTTCTGCAGCTGCGCCGCTCCGCCTGGCCAATGCGGGAGACGGTCGCCATTTTGCAGAGAGAGCCGCATGAATGTTTAAGCGACACCAGTCGCCTTTACCTTCGAGATGTTTACGATCACCTGGTACAGATCATCGATCTGATCGAGACCTACCGTGAGCTCGCTTCGGATCTCACGGATATATACATTTCAGCGGTTTCAAACCATATGAATGAGATCATGAAAGTGCTCACTATTATCAGCACGATTTTCATTCCTTTGACGTTTCTGGCCGGAGTGTACGGAATGAACTTCCGCTTTTTTCCGGAACTCTCGTTGAGTTGGGCTTACCCGGCCTTCTGGGGAGTGTGCCTGGCGCTGGCCAGTGTTATGATCTATCTGTTTCATCGCCGCGGGTGGTTGTAACCGCAAGCTCTCCTTTATCATCGCACGGTGTGCTCATGCCTCATAACAGCAACAATATCGCAAAGGTTGTACGTTATTTCTCAGAATCCAAACGGGCCGTGGCATTTACGGGAGCAGGCATAAGCACAGAGAGCGGGATTCCCGATTTCCGCAGCCCCGGAGGGGTTTGGACAAAGCATCAGCCTGTCTTCTTTCAGGACTTTCTTGCCAGTGAAGAGGCGCGACGCCGCTACTGGCAAATGAAGAGGGAAGGCTACTACGAGATGAAGGACGCCAAGCCGAATGAAGGACATACGGCTTTAGCCCGACTGGAGGCCGCAGGCAAAATCATCGCGGTCATTACGCAAAATATTGACGGCCTGCACCAGGATGCCGGCAGCCGGTGCATCCTTGAACTTCACGGCACCGGCCGCCATTGCATCTGCCTCAAGTGCGGCGAACGCTTTGAAACGGATGACATTCAGGAGCGCCTGGAGTCCGGTTTGGAAATTCCGCTTTGCGACAAGTGCGGCGGATTCATTAAATCGGCGACAATATCTTTTGGTCAGGCCCTGCCCGCCGATGTTTTGACTGAGGCGTTTGATCTTTGCATGACAACCGATTTGATGTTGGCAATCGGATCGTCCCTGGTAGTCGAACCGGCGGCATCGCTCCCCTTGCAGGCAAAACAAAATGGAGCCCGCCTGGTCATCATAAATCGGGATGAAACGCCCTTGGATTCTATGGCAGATGCGGTGATACGCTCTTCTATCGGCCTCAGCCTGATGGAAATCACAAAGCAGCTTGGCCTGGACACCCTCTGAATGCCGCACCTGGTTATACTGTCCCTCTGTCCCTCTTCCGGGACAGTATAACCAGGTACGGCGCTTTAGTCGAAGGAGGCGAGGACCGGGGCATGGTCGGACGGTTTCTCGCCTTTACGCTCGTTTCGGTCGACCTCTATCGCGCTGCATCGCTGCGCAAGCGGAGGGCTTAACAAAAAATGATCGATCCGCACCCCCCAGCCACGATGAAATGCCCCGCTGCGATAATCCCACCAGGTGTATATTCCCCCTTCCGCATGATGGAGGCGCAAAGCGTCCTTAAATCCCCATCCCATTAAATTTCGGAATGCGGCTTTTTCGGGTTCGCTGAACAGAATCTGGTCCCTCCATATCTTCGGGTCCCAGACATCGCGGTCTTCGGGCGCAACATTAAAATCGCCGCACACGAGAACCGAATCCTGTGGAGTCGCCAGGGAATCAACAAAACTACGAAGGCGCGCGTACCACTCGAGCTTGTACGTGTACTTTTCAGATCCCACCTCGCTGCCGTTTGGAGCATAAATATTGACAATATGGATGGCACCGATCTGGCAGGCCAGCAACCGGCTCTGCGTATCCGGATCTGCGGGGAAAGAACGAACAACGTTGCGGGCTGGTGAACGCGTGAGAATTGCTACCCCGTTGTAAGTCTTTTGCCCATGAACCAGGCATTGATACCCGATTTCATTCAGCGGGCCGACGGGAAAATCCTCATTCGTCACCTTGATTTCTTGAAGGCACACAATATCGGGCTTGCGGCGCTCAAGCCATTGCAGCATACGATCCAGACGCATCCGGATCGAATTGACATTCCATGTGCCGATCAGCATGCCACGCTCCGGTATGCTTTACTCCTCCACTCGGATCATACGAGTTGCGCCGGCGACAACCGGCAGTTTGTCGATTTCCTGCAATGCTTTCTGCATCGCACCCTCCTGCGCCATATGAGTCATCATAACCAAAGGCACAACCTTGTCATCATGATGCCCCTTCTGGATCATTGTCGAAATGCTGATTTTGTTTTTTCCAAGAATGCCGGCCACCTGGGCGAGCACACCCGGTTGATCCAGAACTGAAACACAGAGGTAATAGGAAGAGAGAATATCTTTCATGGGCTTCAGCTTGAGGGGATTGCGGCCTATCACAGGCAGGTCCTGGGGCACCGCCGTTTGCCCAGCGGCCAGGCGTCGGGCGGTTTCCACTATGTCGGCCCAAACTGAGGAAGTCGTCGGCAATTGACCGGCGCCGCGGCCATAAAACATCAAGTCGTTGACTACATCCCCATTCAGGAATACGGCATTGAACACTCCGGAGACCGCAGCCATGGGGGATGCCGCGGGAATCATGGTCGGATGGACGCGTAGTTCCAGCGATCCATTTCCTGATTTGGCAATTGCCAGGAGCTTGATGCGGAAGCCCATCTCCCGAGCCAGCTGTATATCCTCGGGCGTGATTTTGGAGATCCCTTCCACGTGGATGTCCTTCAAATTGACATAGGTCCTGAAGGCCAGCGTCGCCAGGATCTGCAGTTTATGGGCAGAATCGATTCCTTCAACGTCAAAGGTAGGATCAGCCTCTGCATAGCCGTGCGCCTGAGCTTCGGCCAGAACCTGGCGAAATTCGCGACCTTCGTCGGTCATCTTTGAAAGAATATAGTTGGAAGTACCATTGACAATTCCGTACAGCGAAGTGATCTTGTTGGCTACCAGCCCCTCCTTGACTGCACGGATCAGAGGGATTCCTCCGGCGACGGCCGCCTCGAAAGCGAGCATGCATTTTCGTTTGGCCGCTTCGGCATAAAGTTCTGCGCCATGATTTGCCAGCAGGGCCTTGTTCGCCGTAACTACCTGCTTGCCATTGGCAAACGCTCGCATGATGAAGCTGCGTGCCGGTTCCAGACCACCGATGAGTTCGACAACGATATCGATTGAGGGATCATCCAGAACGCTTGCGACGTCCTTGGAAAGTGGAAGGTTTGCAAGGTCCAGGCCGGTTCGTGGTGTTGTGATATCAATATCCGCAATAGATGCTAATGCCACCCGGGCACCGATCTTTTCCTCCAGCTCCTCGCGGTGTGAAAAAAACACTTTGACCACACCTGCTCCGACCGTACCCAGCCCTAAGAGCCCCACATTTATCAATTTCATCATTCTCCTCCTCAGATAAAACGTATCGTCCGCAAAACGGCTAAGCTATTGGATTATATGACATTCTCCCAGGATGGGAAGTGTGAAATAAAACCGGATTCGCGCCGCAAGCGATACCATTGGATACGATCGACGACGCTCGGGTCGGTTATGAAGGAATCATCTGCATCCGGCCACCACAGGTGCACATCAGGGAAGTTGCGGCTGTTCTGGCGTAAAATGATCGAAGAACCCCAGTGGGAAATCTTGACTGAGCGTTTGAAAAAGTTTCTTGCTTATCCCCCGGCGGGAAAACAAGAACCAGCTGCTAACATCCCCAAGGCTGAGTAATCCGGCGATTGCACCCTCAGCGGCCAGTGAACCGAGGGGCTCGCTTTTTCAAGAAGGCCGTCACACCCTCGCGTTTGTCGTCACTGGCGCACGCCAGTGCATGCAGATAAGACTCATGGGCCAATCCCTCGGTGAGGGAACCCTCGCCAGCCCGAAGCACCGCCTCCTTGCCATACTGCAAGGCGAGCCGAGGTCGGGAGGCCAGGTTCTGGGCCAGCGACCGGCATTCTTCGAGGAGTCTGTCGGGCGGGACCACCCGGTTGACCAACCCGATCTGCAACGCGCGCTCTGCGCTGATGGGTTCACCCGTGAGAATCATCTCCAGGGCCGGACCTTGACCGATCAGCCTGGGCAGGCGCTGGGTCCCACCCGCTCCCGGGATGATCCCGAGCTTAACCTCGGGCTGGCCGAGTTGGGCAGTGGTGGAGGCGATCCGGAAAGTGCAAACCATGGCCAGCTCCAATCCGGTGCCGAGCGCAAATCCGTTAATGGCCGCGATAGAGGGAATCTCGAGCTGTTCGAGGCGGGTGTAGACTTCCTGCCGCCTTCGAGTATCACGCCGTCCGCTGACCCGATCACGTTCCGAAAGCTCTTGTATGTCGGCGCCAGCAACGAAGGCCTTGTCTCCAGCGCCGGTCAGAATTAAAACCCTTATATCCTTATCGGCTTCGATGCGGGCGAGGGCTGAATCGAGATCCTCCACGGTGGCGTTGTCGATGGCGTTGAGCCGATCGGGTCTGTTGACAGTCAGGACAGCGATGCTTCGGTCTTTCTCCAACAGCAGGTTCTTGTCGAACATGGCTCAGCTCCCGTACTCGTAGAAGCCCCGGCCTGACTTTTTGCCCAGCTTGTTCTGGCTAATCATCTCGTCGATCAACTTGGGATGTTCGTAGCGGGGATCGTCCAGCTCTCGCCGCAGCGTCTGCATCTTGGCCCTGTGCACATCCAGTCCGATCATGTCGATGAGCTGCAAGGGACCCATGGGGTGGTTGGCCCCCAGTTTCATGGCCTTGTCGACGTCAGCGGGATCTGCCACCCCTGAAGCTACCAGCCATGTGGCCTCGTTGAGGAGTTGCCCGAGCACCCGGCTCACGATGCCGGCCGGCGCTTCGGTCCTGCAGATCACCGGATCTTTGCCCAGCTGGAGGGCAAACTCGTTGACGCTCTCGACAGTCTTGGGAGAGGTCTTCCTGCCCGGCATGATTTCGACCAGCTTCATGATCACCGGTGGATTGAAGAAATGCATTTGAACGACCTTGTCGGGCCTCTTGGTAGCTTCGGCCATGGCCGTTATGGAGAGCGAAGTCGTGTTGGTCAGAAACAGGACCTCAGGCCGGGCGTGCTGATCGAGTTCGGCGAGGACTTTCTTCTTGATCGACAGATCTTCGCTGACGCTTTCGATAACAATGTCCGCGTCCTTGGCCGCAGAGAGCGAGCCCTCGGTGCGGATGCGCCCGAGAATGGCCTGTTTTTCATCCGCGGTCATTTTGCCCTTTTCCACTCGGTCCGCGAGTCCCTTCTCGATTTTGGCCTTGCCCTTGTCGGAAAGTTCTTTGGTGGCATCGACGAGAATGGCATTTAGCCCGGCCTGGGCACAAAGCTGTGCGATGCCGGCGCCCATGGTGCCCGCGCCAACGACGAGTACGTTTTGAATGGTCATGTGAGCACTTCCTCCTAGTTTAGTCGTTCGACCACCGCGGCCACACCGTTGCCCCCGCCGATACACATGCTGACCAACCCCAAGGTGGCATTTCGCTGCTTCATCGCATAGAGAAGGGTGGTCAAAAGTTTCGCGCCCGTGGCTGCCACCGGGTGACCGAGGGCAATGGCTCCTCCGTGCACGTTTACCTTCGTGCGATCCAACTTGAGTTCTTGCTCGCAGGCTAGATATTGGGCGGCAAAAGCCTCGTTGAGCTCGATGAGCTCGATGTCTGAGAGCGCGAGCCCTGCCCTTTGCAAAGCGATCGGGATGGCCTTGGCTGGCGATATCCCGAAATACTTGGGATCAACTCCTACGAATGCGTACCCGCGGAGCTTGGCCATGGGAGAGAGCCCCAAGGCTTTGGCCTTCTCGGCGGCCATCAGCACCTGGGCAGCGGCGGCATCACACAGTGCGCAGGCATTGCCCGCTGTGATCGTGCCCCCGTCTTTCTTGAAGGCTGGTGGCAGGCCTGCCAAGGATTCCGCCGTCACTCCGGTTCGATAGATCTCCTCGTCTTTGAACAATGTTACCGCGCCTTTCTTGCCGGGGAGCGGCACCGGGACCACCTCCTCGGCGAATTTCCCAGCTTTGACTGCGGCCTCGGCCTTGTTGTGCGACTCGGTGGCAACGGCATCCTGCTCCTTGCGGGAAATGCCGCGTTCACTTGCGAGTATCTCGGTCAGCTCGCCCATCAGACCACCGCCCAGCGGGCAGCGGAATCCGTCTTTGTGCATGAGGTCTTCCATCACGCCGTTGCCCATGCGGGCACCCCAGCGAGCCGCCGGCAAGGCGAAGGGGATCTGGCTGGCGCTTTCAGTTCCACCTACCAGAACCGTGTCCACGTCGCCCGCCTTGATAGCCTGGGCGCCCATGATCAGGGCCTGGGTGCTCGAACCACAACGCACGTTGACCGACACCGCCGGTGCAGTGACGGGGATTCCGCCCTTGACCGCGGTTATGCGGGCCGGATTGGGCCCCACACCGGCCTGCCAGGCGCTGCCGAAGATCGTCTGATCGATGACATCGGGGGAGATCCCCGAGCGGGAAACGACTTCTTTGACGACTGCGGCGCCGAATTCAGGGGCTGTGAGGTTCTGCAGCGAGCCGCCAAATTTGCCGCCCGCCGTCCGTACTGATCCTAGAATGACAACATCTCTCATTAGTTCCTCCTTGCGGACCTGAAGTTCCTGGGCGAGACCTCCGTGGGAACTTCAGCGCTATCGCTTCGCTTTTCGAAAACCCAGGTGATCCTGGGCAATGATCATCTTCTGGATGTTCGCCGTGAATTCCCGGGCCGATTGCCGCATAGCCAACAGTTCTTCATTCAGACAAAAACCCAACGTGAACTTCCTCTCGTGTTCGATACCTCAACCGGGTCAGGTCCAAGGGCCTGCGCAGCATGCGACAACATCCCAGGCAGTGTCAAGCGGTTTTCAGCTGTCTCAATTAATTACGCAAGTGGCGTCGTAAGGTTAGTTTTCGCAGCGAAAACTTAACATATCCGGGCAATTATGGCGTCTGCCACCTGAGAGGTGCCGACGGCTTTTTCCGGGGCTTCCGGCTTGAAATCGTAGGTTACGTATTTGCCTTCCGCAATGACCGAGGCAATAGCTTTATCAACCTTTTCCGCTGCCTGGTCTTCTCCCAGGTGACGGAGCATCAGGACGCCGGAGAGCATCATTGCCATCGGATTCACTTTGTTCATACCGGTGTATTTCGGCGCGCTGCCGTGTGTGGCCTCAAATACTGCCATCGTATCGCTGAGATTTGCGCCGGGAGCTACTCCCAGCCCACCCACCAGGCCGGCACAGAGGTCTGAAAGGATATCACCGTAAAGATTGGGTGCTACCAGCACATCGAACAGCTGGGGCTTCTGCACCAGTTGCATGGTCATACTGTCCACGATTCTGTCTTCAAAGGCGATGTCCGGGTAATTTTTGGCGACCTCGCGCGCGCAGGAAAGGAAAAGGCCATCCGAGAATTTCATGATGTTGGCTTTATGAATGGCAGTAACCTTTTTGCGCTTATAGGTTCGGGCATAATCGAAAGCAAATTTCACAATGCGGCTGCTTCGGAATGCTGAAATGGCTTTAATGCTGATGCCGGAATCCGGAAGTATTGAGCCGGCTTTTTTTCCCGCTATAAATTCAATCAAGTCGGTCGTATCCGATGTGCCCTTTTCAAACTCGATGCCGGCATACAGATCTTCCAGGTTTTCCCGTACGATTACGAGGTCGATATCCTTATACCGGGTCGGCGTGCCGGGATAATATTTGCAGGGACGCAAGCAGGCATATAGCTCCAGTTCTTTGCGGATCGCCACATTCACGCTGCGGAACCCGGAACCCACGGGGGTGGTCACGGGACCTTTCAAGGCAATCTTGTTTTTCTTAATAGACTCAATAACAAAGGCAGGCAGAGGCGTGCCATGCTTTTCCATGGCATAGCTGCCCACATCAACTATATCCCACCTGAATTTGACTCCTGTGGCTTCCAGGACACGTTTGGTGGCTTCTGTCACCTCCGGTCCGACGCCATCACCCGGAATCAGGGTAATATCATGAGTTTTCAAGAGCATCTCCTTTTATTGCACCCGTTAGTTTTATCAATGATTATGGCTGCTTTCAAATCTATTTCCAGCACATCGCCATCATCAATCTCAAAGCTGCTTTGCTGCAATTTTTCTTGAGAAAAGCGGATTAGCGGGACTCGACGAGTTTCTTGAGATTCTCCAGGAAGTTTTCGCGATAGCCAGGGGGTGCTCCAAGGTAGGTTACTTTACTTTGAGGGCTCAGGCTGACCTGACCTGTTTTGGGATCGTACTGATATGGCGTTCCCAAAGGGTCAACCGGCATAGCGCGCAGGAATCCTGCTTGAACCAGGTCGTTCAATTCCGACGGGTAGGCTGCAGCTCTCTCCCGATACTTCCCGACGAAATACTCCAGTGCCCACAGGGTTTCAGCAATCTCAATGCTGAAGAGATGGTTCCGGGCATTCTCTTTTATATCAGCACGGTCAGACTCCTGATATTGTTTCTGCCAAAGCGTCTTCGCCGTTTCCATGGCCCCGCCTTTGGAGAGCGCGGAGGCAGCAAGCCCTTCCATCCATGCCGGAGCGCCGGGAATCCGGCTTGCCGACAACCAGCATTGCCCCGCGGCCTCGAAGTCCTTCACGAACCAATAATAGATGAAGCCCTTATCAAACAAGAGCCGCCATTCGTGCGGCATTCTGTTGATCCCATTGTCGAGGAGCTTCAGAGCCTCCTGTGGCTGTCCGGCGCCGATCGGATCGGGTTCGGCAAGAAAATTTGCCCCGGCGCGATATGCATCCAGCATATCAGGGTCAAGTGCAACCGTGATCTGAAGCAGCGCGGACAGGTTTCTGTAACGGACGGGCCGTTTGTCTGCCTCATCCCTGCGCCCATAATATTGAATTGCCCGCATCCAGTAGATATCGGCCAGCACGCTGTCGTATCCCATGGCCAGCTTCTTCATCCCCTCGGGCGAACTGAAATAGAGCATATCGGGATCGACCGAAAAAAGCTGCAGGCGCCCCTCAACCCTGTCCTGGACCGGCTTGATCAATAGCGCGGCCAGCAGGCATCCGCCGGCGAGAAACCAGGCTGCAAAATTCCGGACAAGGAGTCGATTGCTATTCATTTGAAATCACGCCGTGAAAAGATCGCGATTGAAAGCAGAAGCAGGACGGCACAATATAGAAGGGCATACACGCTAATCCACATCACGGCCGCCGGGTCCACACTTTGATGATAGGCGGCGCTCTGAATAATATTGCGGCCGTCAATCGAGTTGAAGTTGGAAATATTCGGAAGCAGGTAGTACAGAACATTGCAGAGCCATCTAAAAGATGCGGATTCAGTCAATCTCCCGAAATCAAGCAGATCTCTGTTGAAATGCCCTGCGACCCAAAAGAACAGGGTGAACACAGCAGAAAGTGCGGGAGTGGAAAACGTGGAAAACAACAGGGCGAGCGCCGTTGTTAAAGCCAGTGAAAGGAAAATCAAGTAGACGGCCGGCATAAGGCGCAGATAGGACCCGAATTCGCCCCCTCCGCGAGAGGCAAGCGTGAGCACCAAACCGAGGGTCATAATCGTCACATTCACGAACAATGTGCACAACAAGCCCAGATATTTTCCGAGGATAAACTCATAGCGGTGAATTGGCTTGGCCAGCAGGGAATAGACCGTCCTCCTCTCCAGCTCTTTGTAGACCAGACTGATCCCGATAAAGACCGCGATGAGCATCCCAAAAATGGAGATTGAGGACAGCCCAAGATCCACAATGATCTTATCCTCATGCCCAAGCGTCAGCTGTCCCAACGCAACGGCGCTGAATATCATAATGATGGCGAAAAGAATCAGGTTGTAGAGAATCCTATCCCTGATATTTTCACGAAAGGTGTTGCCAGCAATTGCCAGAATCGCCATGTTGGCGGCTTCCCTTCTTCAGACAGCAGCGGCCTATCGTCTGTCAATTCTTGTGCGCACCAATTTCCTGGAAAAAGTATTCCTCCAGCGACGCGCGAATGGGATTTACAGAAATCAGTTTGGCGCCATGCGCAAGCGCATAAGAAAGCGCCGTCTCCGCTTGGGAGGACGTCACCGTACGCAGGTGCAGGCGGTCTCCCATAATGATGGCCTCATCGCACAGTTTTTTAAGTTCCCCGGCGATGGCCTCGTCAAAATGCGCAAGGACAGTTTCGTACCCCTCGATTTTAACCTTGAGTATGTCGTCCAGGGCTCCTGCCTCCTGCAACCTTCCTTTGTTTACGATTGCCACTCTGTCGCACAGCATCTCAACATCAGGAAGGATATGGGAACTGAAAAAGACTGTCACACCACGATTCTTCAGGGAAGAAATGACCTCCCTCACATCTCTTCTGCCAATGGGATCCAAACCGGACATGGGCTCATCCAGAAACACAACTTCGGGATCGTTAATTATGGCCTGAGCTATGCCTATGCGCTGAATCATGCCTTTGGAAAACTTGCGCAGCTGAAGCTTGCGGGAGTCTGCAAGGCCGACATTTTCCAGCAATGCGGCAACTTTGCGCTTCAGCTCGAGCCGGTGGATGCCAAAGAGACGCCCCACGTAAAGCAGCAGCTCCTCTGCGGTAAGGTAGTCGTAAAAATAGGGATTTTCGGGCAAGTATCCGATGTGCGTTCGCATGGAAACAGAACTTACGGGATGGCCGAGAATACGCGCAGAACCCGAAGTCGGTCTCAGCAGGTTCATCAGGATCTTCAGGGTGGTCGTCTTGCCCGCGCCATTGGGGCCAAGAAATCCAAACACCTCCCCGCTTTCCACTCGCAGGTTCAGAGAATCGAGTGCCCGGACAGGGCGCATTTTCCAAAATTCGACGTGGAAGTCCTTGGTCAGATTCTCAATTTCAATAATAGCCATAGAAATATTCTTTCAGGCTGCCACAAAAACGTTGCACGTCAAAATATCTTATCGCCCGATGCGTCCAGGCATTTATAACTTGCACACATCAAAATGAGTCGGTTTTTTTGGGCTCCTGCCGGCCGGGTGATGGATGGCTTCGCTGGCGCACAGCTTCATAAAGTGCGATTCCGGCAGCCACGCTGACATTATGGGATTGGATGCTTCCGCGGACGGGGATGGAGACCAGAAAATCGCACTTTTCCCTCACCAGCCGGTGAAGTCCCTCGCCTTCGTTGCCCAGAACCAGCGCTGTGGGCGAAGAGAAATCAGTTTCCCAGACCGGGCGCCCCGATTCCGCTGCAAGTCCGACAATCCAATATCCTCGTTCTTTAAGCAATTCAATGAGCCGAGCCGTGTTGGCAACGCGCGCCACCTTGATGTGAGAAGCGGCGCCGGCGCTCGATTTCACGGCCGATGCACTCAATCCGGCGCTGCGGCGCTGAGGCAGAAAAACCCCGCCTGCACCGGAGACTTCCGCGGAGCGGAGGATGGCGCCGAGGTTATGCGGATCTTCTATGCCATCCAGAATCACGAGAAGACCTGGGGCGGGCGCGGATTCAAGGATCTCCGCAACCTCCACGGTGGCCAGCTCTTCCATATAGCAAAGGACTCCCTGATGGCGCTGACCTCCGGCTTTTCTATCAAGCCATGATTTTTCCTCAAACGAAATGCGCACCCGCTTCTGGCGGCCAAACTCGATAATTTCCTGGATGCGCGGGTTCTTTTGCCCGCGTTGCACGCAGATCTTCTCAATTTTGCCGGAATTCGACTTGAGGGATTCCGTCACCGCATGAATGCCGTATAACACTGACATATAAAGAGCCTATAAGCTTCACACCCTGTCGGAGGCGGTCCCGGCTTGCAGAAGGCAGGATCCGCAAATTATTGGATATTCAGGTTGCCCAGGATGGCGCGCAAACGCTCGCGGCAGGAAAATACTCGCCGCGGAAGATTCAGGCGGCTGCCTTCTTCATAAAGCGGGATCAGCAAATCCAATTCAGGACCCGACCCTTTGCCGGTCAGCGCCGCCCTGATCGGATGGAACAAATCCTTCCCTTTTTGTTTTGTTGCCGCTTTGACTAGCGCCAGTATTTCCCGATACCCTTCCAGAGTGAGGATATCCCGCTCCTCAACTCCGCGCGCGAAAGCAAGGGCTACGGCTTGCCCTTCCGGCTGAGACAGGGTTGCGCGCGCCTCATCATCCACCGACGGTCCATCGGCATCGAAACCATATACGATAGCGCTCTGGGCAGCAATTTGATCCAGATGATCCACATATTTTTTTAAAGCATCGACAAGACGTACCAGCCACGCGCGCGTAACCGTGTCTGGCTGGCTTGGAATTAAGCCAGCATTGACAAAATAGGGTTGCGCAATCTCAGCCATAGATTGGGAAGCGGATTTGTTGATATAGCTTCGATTCATCCAATCCAGCTTGGCAACATCAAAAATGGCCGGGCTCTTCAAAACCCGCCCCAGATCGAACATCCCGGCAATTTCCTCCAGCGAGAGCATTTCCCTCCCCTCTTCGGGCGGGGACCAGCCGAGCAGCGCCAGATAGTTTGCCAGGGCCTCCGGCAAATAGCCCTGCGAACGAAACTCCTCAATCGATGTTGCGCCGTGGCGCTTGCTTAGTTTTTGTCCGTCAGGGCCCAAAACCGTGGAGAGATGCGCAAAAGCGGGCACCGGGGCACCCAGGGCTTCATATAGCAATATCTGCCGGTGGGTGTTGGACAGATGCCCATCGCCTCGAATCACATGCGAAATCTTCATCAGGACATCATCGATCACACAGCAAAAATTGTACGTGGGGCTTTTATCGCTGCGTAATAAAACGGGATCGCTTATTTGCACAGTATCGATATCAATGCGCCCGAATACCAGGTCAGAAAAACCGACTGATCCAGAGCGCACTCGCAGACGCAGCGTAGGCTTCTCACCGGCGCATATTCTGTTTTCTCCATCGGCGCGCTTCAAATCCCGGCATTTTCCGGAATAGCGAACCGTCTCATTGCGCGCCAACTGTTCTTGACGCTCCCGGGCAAGCTCCCCCTCGGAACAAAAACAGTAGAACGCCTTATCCTCATCCAAGAGCTTCTGTGCGCGTTGATGATAAATGGGATAGCGGTCGCTCTGGCGGTAAGGGCCAAATCCTGCATCCTTGTCCACGCTTTCATCCCACTCTAAACCCAGCCAGCGAAGATCATCCATCAATTGCTTTTCGTACTCGGGCCTGCTTCGCTCCGCATCCGTGTCCTCGATTCGCAGGATAAGCACGCCATTAAAATGACGCGCCACAAGCCAGTTGAACAGGGCGGTGCGCACATTCCCTACATGCAGATATCCTGTGGGACTCGGTGCAAATCGAACGCGGACCCGATCCGCAGGCAAAGTTATTTCAACCATATTCTATTTTCCCCAACGTGTTTTCCGTGAGAACCGCACACCCGCACCCGGAACCTGTGAAAAATTTCTTACCGCAGAGACCGCAGAGTTCACAGAGCCCACGGAGATTGCAAAAAAAATCAAAAGAAGTAATCATTATCCCGACATTTATTCTCTGCGTCCTCCGCGCCTCGGCGGGGAGCTTTTTAATCTTTTATCAGCGCGGGGGCAATTTTGACAGCAAGGCGACCGCTTGGGCGGAGATTCCTTCCCCTCGCCCCTCAGCGTTCATTCCTTCCGTTGTGGTTGCCTTTATGCTTACATCCGCTGTGGAAAGACCGAGCGCCCCGGCGATATTTTGTTTCATAGCCCCCATAAATGATGCAAGCCGCGGCCGTTGCGCCAGCAGAGTCGCATCCACATTGCGAACGCACCAACCGGCACGCTCCGCTTTAGCGCGGGTTTCGCGAAGGAATTCCATACTCGGCCGGTTGCGGTTTGCGGCATCGCTGTCGGGAAAGTGTGTGCCGATATCTCCCAATGCCGCAGCGCCAAGAATGGCGTCGCAGATGGCATGCAGCAGAACATCGGCATCCGAGTGCCCCTGCAGGCCTTTCCCGAAGGGAATTTCCACGCCTCCGAGGATCAGCTTGCGTCCTTCAACCATGCGATGATAGTCGATTCCCTGACCGATCCTGAACATAGATCCGCTTTCTGCCTCTCTCGTCGAACAGGAATTCTCACTCTGTCCTCTACCCATCAAGTGCTCCGCTATTTTCAGATCCAGCGGGCGGGTGATTTTGATGTTGTCCGGTGATCCGGCAACCATGAATACAGGGTGTCCGGCCCAGCGCACCACGGATGATTCGTCGGTTCCTGCAAAACCAGCCTGGTGAGCCCGTTCAAGCGAGGAGCGCAGGATATCCGCATGAAAGCACTGAGGTGTCTGAATGGCAAACAGCTCCTCACGGGGCGGAGTCGCAAGAATGCGGCCATTTCGCGACACTCTCTGGATGGTGTCCGTGGCGGCAATCCCGGGAATTGCGCCGCCTTTGGCCATGGCAATTTCCGCCACGCGCCGCATTGTTTCTGTGTCGCATAGAGGGCGGACCGCATCGTGCACCAAAATCAGCCCAACGTCCTTCCCGATGGCCGCGACGCCACGACGAACCGATTCCTGGCGGGTCGATCCGCCCCTGATGCAGGTTACCGGAATGTTCCACGGTTGCCGCCGGAGTATCTCACGGGCCGGCTCGATGTGCCGGTACGGCAAAGCAATCGTAATCTGTACGACGCCCTCCAGCGCTGCAATACGCTCGACTGCATACAGGAGAATCGGCTTACCCGCCAACTTCAGGAATTGCTTGGGAACCGCGGAACCAATCCTGGTTCCCGCGCCTGCCGCTGCTATCACAGCTGCAATTGTCACCTTCGGATGGCGCATTCTTTTATCGGTCAATTTGTTATACCGGGATGCGGAAAGTCACTGATAGAGAACTTCACGGCCGGCGAGAGAAGTTCGCACAAACCATTATGATAAATTTTTGGAATATGCCCCAACAGCTTAAAAGAGAAAATTGGCTCTGGCCGATGAACCGGCTAGTGCCCCTTTACATGCTCATCCTCAAGCGGGGGTTCAACCGGCATCGGCTTTTCATAAATCCGGCGATCCTGGGGGCGTCCGGCTGATCCTGTTGAGTTGGAATTTGCGGCATAGCCTTCCGATTCTTCCGGGAAGCGGCCAAAAATCATCTTTCCTGCCGTCGTCTGAAGAACGGATGTCACCTGGGTTTGAATGGTTTTACCGATCATGCGCCGCGCATTGTCAACAACAACCATGGTCCCATCGTCCAGGTATGCAACGCCCTGGTTGTATTCCTTCCCCTCTTTCAGCACAAAGACTCTCATGGTCTCACCGGGGAGGACCACCGGTTTCAGAGCATTCGCCAGTTCGTTGATGTTGAGGACTTCCACGCCACGTAATTGCGACACTTTGTTGAGGTTGAAATCATTGGTCACGATTTTCGCCGACATTTCCTTGGCCAGCTCTATCAGCTTGAGGTCTACTTCCTTGACATCAGGGTAGTCTTTCTCAACAATTTGAACCGTAATACCCGGAACAGATTTCACCTTCTCCAGTATGTCGAGACCTCGACGCCCTCGGTTTCTCTTTATGGAATCAGCACTGTCAGCAATCTGCTGAAGCTCACGCAAAACAAAGTGCGGGACTACAAGAGTGCCCTCAAGAAAGCCTGTCTTGCAGATATCGGAGACGCGCCCGTCTATGATGACGCTGGTATCCAAAACCTTAAAGGCTTTGCGGGTAGTGCGTTCCGTAAAGATTCCACCCAAAACCGAGAGGTCAAGATACTCGCCTTTGTTAGCGCCGGAAATCAGCCCTATATACGTCATCAAAATCAGGACGACAGCTTGAGCAAAGTTCTCAGTTCTTTCATCAAGCAGCATGCGTCCGACGATGGTACTGATCAGGGTTGCGCCGATGATCCCAAGTAGGGAGCCGAGGGCGGCGCCGAGCAGTGTCTTAACCGAAAGCTTCCGAATTCGATTTTCCGCCAGGATAATAAACAATCCCAGCGCCGAACTGAGCGCGAGTGAGAGGTAAAAATCGAGGCCAAAGGGGCGCACAAAAATTCCACTTGCTATTATTGCGCCAAAAAATAATGCGCGTATTATCCAGAGATCCATTAGCCGGCTCCTTATGTATCAACCGCTTATTATCATTAAATAAATTCAATTTAACGCCAGACTTTAAACATGGACGACGAAGCTTCATTCGGGAAACAGGGATTCCAGCATCCTTCGCAGATAAAACAAACAGCCAATTCCAAATAAACAAAGCTATCATAAAAGTAAGCTATACTCCCTTGGGGATAAAAACCCAAGGGCTGAAAACTGCATTTGTTGTTGGAAAATACTGATTCCTCTCAAAATTTAGCACATCATGCAACCACTTGAGAAGTTTTTCTCTGAGGCGGTGGGGGCTTTTACGCGTCCAAAAACCGAACGCCCATATCATGTTATTGAGAGAATATCAGTTCAGATAACTGCGAAACATTCAGTAGTGGAGTAAGCTCAATATTTTCAACAGGATTTATGAGAGGCAGGTTACCCTCCGGGAGTATGCACCTTTTGAACCCCATTGCAGCTGCTTCGCGCACGCGCGGATAAACCTGGCTGATGGGACGGACCTCGCCGGAAAGGCTCAGTTCGCCCAACAGAACAGTGTATGCAGGAAGCGCCCGATTCCGGAAGCTGCTCAGGATAGACGCAAAAACAGCCAGGTCGGCCGCAGGCTCCTTGATCTCCAGGCCCCCGGCGGCGTTGACGTATATATCGCAGCCCATCATCGGAATTTCGAGTCTTTTCTCCAGCATGGCTACCAGGACCGATATGCGATTATAGTCGATCCCGGTTGAAGTCCTTCGAGCCGTCCCGTATTGCGTGGCAATAACCAGCGCCTGAATTTCAACCAGGATCGGCCGTGTCCCTTCGAACGCACAAACAACCGCACTTCCGGGAGAAGGAGTCTCCCGCTCTGAAATAAAACATTTGGACGGGCTCCGGACCGACATCAAGCCCCGGCCGGTCATTTCAAAAATGCCAATTTCGTTGGCCGCCCCAAACCGGTTTTTGACCGCGCGTACGATGCGGTAATTGTGGTGGCGTTCCCCTTCGAAATAGAGAACAACATCCACAATATGTTCCAACGATTTCGGACCGGCGATGTTGCCTTCCTTAGTCACATGTCCGATCAGAAAAACTGGAATATCTTCGGCTTTGGCGAGGTTGAGCAACTGCGTTGCCACATGGCGCACCTGGCTGATACTGCCGGGCGCCGAGTCCAGGGTCTCAGAATAGGTGGTCTGTATTGAATCAATTATTATGTCGCTGGGATGCATTTCCTCGACCGCACTGAGGATGTTCTCTAGGCTGGACTCGGCCAGAATGTAAATCCCATCCAGCGACTGCTCCGCGGATTCCTGAGTGTTTCCAAGCCGTTCGGCCCTCATCTTGATCTGGGGCGCGGACTCTTCGCCTGAAACATAGAGCACCCGGCGGCCCTGATCATGCAGGCAATTGGCGATTTGAAGGAGGAGCGTAGATTTGCCGATCCCGGGTTCCCCGCCCAACAATACAAGAGATCCGGGCACGATGCCGCCGCCCAAAACGCAGTTGAATTCCTCGATCGCGGTGACAATGCGAGGGGTTGTCCCCAGCGAAACATCTCCCAGTCGCTTGGCCTTGGATCCTTGCCTTCCCGGAAGGGAGGCTGCCTTGGGCCTTGGAGCGCGCTTTTCCTCGACAAAGGAATTCCAGCTGCCGCAGTCCGGGCATCGTCCCAGCCATTTAGCGGAAGAATAACCGCAGGATTGGCATTCAAACAGCGTTGGAATTTTGGACATAGCCTTCGGGAAGAATCAGGTGTCAGGGTTCTCCCTGATAAAGGTTGGCAAACTTGGTATACTGCTTGATGAAAGCAAGCTGAAAAGATCCAATGGGGCCGTTCCTCTGCTTGCCCATGATCAATTCTGCAACGCCCGTGTTTTCCTCGGTGGGATTAAACATTTCCTCCCTGTAAATGAACAGCACCAGATCGGCATCCTGCTCAATGGAACCGGATTCGCGCAAGTCGGAAAGCTGCGGCTTATGGTCTCCGCGCCGCGATTCGACTGCTCGATTGAGCTGCGAAACGGCTATGACGGGCGTCTTGAGCTCCTTGGCGAGCGCCTTGAGGCCGCGTGAGATCTGGGAGATTTCCTGAGTCCGGTTCTCATATCGTTGCTGCGTGGTGCCGGACATCAACTGCAGGTAATCCACGATTATCAAATCCAGACCGTGTTCCATGCTCAGGCGCCGCGCCTTGGAACGCATTTCGAGGACGGAGAGGCCGGCGGAATCATCGATAAAAATCTTTGTTTGGGAAATTGCCCCCGCAGCCCGTCCCAGGCGGATCCAATCTTCTTTGTTCAAATACCCCGTATTAACCTTGTGCGCATCAATCTCGGCTTCAGCGCACAGCAGGCGTTTCACGAGCTGTTCTTTGCTCATTTCGAGGCTGAATACACCAATGGTTTTATGCTTGCGGATAGCGCAATGTTGGGCGATGTTGAGGCAGAGGCTGGTTTTCCCCAGGCCGGGCCGGGCGGCCACAATGATCAGGTCCGCAGGTTGCAGACCCGAGGTCATCTTATCGAGTTCTGTAAATCCGGTCTCCAGGCCTGTGATCAGTGTCTTTCGGTTCGACACTTCTTCAATCTGCCGGTAAACCTCCCCAACCAGAGGGTCAATGTGGGCAAATCCCCCTCGAAATTGCTCGTTGGCAATTTCAAAAACGGCCTTCTCCACATCCCCAAGGATATCGTCAACCGAATCTTCACTTTGATAGCTGCGCGCCATTATTTCGTTGGAAATCTGGATGAGGCGGCGCAACGTCGCTTTTTCTTTGACGATCTGAGCATAATGCTCGATGTTGACCGCGCGCGGCAGGCCGTCCGTAAGGCTGGCCAGGTAAGCCGGCCCCCCTGCGGTCTCCAGTTCATCCGAGCGCTGCAGTTCATCTTTCAGCGTAACAATATCGATGGCGCGCGCATTGGCCGTGAGCGCAGACATTTTCTCAAATATCTTGCGGTGGCTGGCAAGGTAGAAATCCTGCGTGCGCAGCGTTCCGATGACGGAATGAATGGCTTTGTCGTCGAGGAGGATCGCTCCCAGGATTGAGCGTTCGGCTTCGAGGTTGTTCGGGAGTGTCTTCTCTAGGCTGATATCCGTCCGCATGGCAGAATTAATAACACCAAGACCCGAAGATATCCAAGTGAAATAAAAAACTCAAGGCGGAAATACGGAGGGCGGTAACCGGTCACTACCAGGTAGTAGCGTGCAAAAAGAGAACCTCACAAACCAAAGGTCCTCGGACGCGGAATAACACAGGCCGGGGCTTTGAACCTTCCAGGCGTACCGCCTGGAAGGTTCAAAGCCCCGGCACACGGACCGAAAAGGTATTATCCGCGTCCGCAGGCTGCGTTCTTCCGTGTCCAAATTTTGCCACCCAAGACTGCCGCATTACTGGGTGGCTTCAGGTTCGGGTTCCGCTTCGACGATAACCTTCACCGGAACCGTCACATCACGGTGGAGACGGATGGGCACCTGGTACTCGCCGATGGATTTGATCGGCTCATCCAGTTGAATTTTTCGCTTGTCGATGTCAATCTTGCGTGCCACGAGGAAATCCGCAATGTCCATCGCTGTAACGGACCCATACAACGCGCCGCCTTCGCCGGTCTTGCGCCGTATGACAGCTTCCAGCTTGACAATTTCGCGCGCCACCAGGGCTGCGGCTTCTTTGTCGCGTTGATCACGGCGGGCTGTCGCCAGTTTCTCCACCTCAGCTATCTTGATGTTGCCGGGGGTTGCCTCCGCGGCGATGCGCATGGGAATAAGATAATTGCGTCCGTATCCCGGAGCGACCTTCACGATGTCGCCGGCTTTGCCGAGTTTGTCGACGTCCTGCTTCAAAATGACCTTCATATCTTGTCCTCTAAAGAGAATATCCTCAGTCCGCAACAAATGGAAGAATGGCCAGATGCCTGGCTCTCTTAATGGCTTCCGAGAGTTGTCGCTGGTGTACCGAGCAGACTCCGCTTATGCGGCGGGGGAGTATCTTTCCCCGCTCCGGAATGAAATGAGAAAGCAGCTTGCCGTCTTTAAAATCGACGTAGGTAATTTTTTCGGCGCAAAACTTGCATACCCTCTTGCGCCGGATGGAAAAGCGTTTGGGACCAGTCATGGAATTAACAGCCTTTCTATTTAAATAGAATGGTTAAAGCCTAAAGCTCCGCAGGAGGAATCAAATCAGAACCGATGTCATACTGCGACTCAGCCACCTGCCGTGGCGGGGATTTGCGCTGGCGTATCGCCTTTATCTTCTCAGCGCGCTTCTGATCTTCATCCATTCGAACCGAGATGAATCTGATGATGGTATCGGTGACGCGGAAGCGGCGCTCCAGTTCTGCAATGACCGGTCCGTCCCCATCGATGGTTAAAACAACGTAATAACCATCCCGATATTTTTTTATCTTGTACGCCAGGGGCTTTTTCCCCCAATTGTCCACCTTCAGAACCTTTCCTCCCTTGCCCTCGACTACAGTCTGGGAGTGTTGAATGAAGGCATCCAGCTCCTCGGTCGTGAGGGTCGGAGCGGCAACGAATACCACCTCGTAAGTTCTCACTTTTATCTCCTTATTCCTGCTTCATGCATTGTAAACAGCCATGGCCTTGGGAGTGCCGTCACGAAGTATCATTTTGACGGCGTCACAGGCCTTACCAATCATCTCATTGAGAGCTTCCTGCCTGTCCGGCGCGAAATCCGAAAGCACAAATTCCGCCTTGTCCGCTGGCATGGGCTCCTCTCCTATTCCAAGTCGCAGGCGCAGGACATCTTCGCTCCCCAATGCCCGGCAAATCGATTCCAGGCCGCGATGCCCGCCTGCCGAGCCTTTCTCCCGGATCCGTATGCGTCCCAGTGGAAGGCTCAGATCGTCGAGGATAACCAAAAAATCCCGGGGCATCATCCGATGCTCTTGCATCAACAGCTGCGCCGCCTCTCCGCTTTTATTGACATAGGTCAGCGGTTTGGCCAGCAACGTGTTTTGCCCCTCTATTTCCAGGCAACAAATGCGGGCCCTGCACTTGCTCGACCACGCCCCGCCGCCGGCTTCCCTTGCCAGGGCGTCCACTACCATGAATCCGAGGTTGTGGCGCGTGTGCCGATAACGCGTGCCCACATTCCCGAGTCCAATCACTATTTTAGAAACCGGGCCGCCCGGAGCGCTCCCGGGCGAGTCACCCAACCATCTACGGATCAGTCGAAACATAGCGCACTATCGGGCAGTCGGTTTCAGGCAATCCGCAAAACTCGCGGCAAAGATCTTGATGCTTTATTTAGTCTCAGCTTTGGAACTCTTTCCCTTCTCTGCTTCTTCCTCACCTTCCTCAGCAACCTTGCCCTTCTTAATGACCTCGGGTTCAGCAGCCGCTACTGGAGCTTCAACCGGCGGAGCTTCTTCCTTGATAGGCGGCACGATAGTGACAACCACGATTTCAGAATCGGTCAGTATCTTGACTTTCGGATCCACAGAGATGTTTTTGACCCGAATATAGTCATTGATCTTAAGAGAGTTGACATCGACCTTGATCGATTCCGGAATATCCGATGGCAGGCACTGCACCTGAATGGAACGCGTCACAATATCCATGATGCCGCCGTCCACCTTGACGCCCTCGGCTTCTCCCACAATTTCCACGTTGACGGTGAGTTCCAGAAGCCGGTCCATGGCTATCTCCAGAAAATCGGTATGAATCAGCTTTCCCCGGACCGGATCCAACTGGTAATCCTTGATCATGGCATTGACGGGTTCCCCGCCATCCACGCTCACAGAGAAAATTGTATTGCGGCCGCTTTCGGAGAAAAGAATTTCTTTCACTGCGCCGGGATTAACCGAAACCGGTCGGGCCTGCTTTCCCGGACCATATACAACGGCCGGAATCTCCCCCGCTTGACGGAGGCGGCGGTTAACGTTCTTTCCCCCTGGATTACGCTGCTGGGCTTCTATTATAGATGGCATGAAATCCGACTCCTTCCTTATACAAAAAGATCGCTTACGCTCGTTTCCTCGTGGATGCTCTGGATGGCATTGGCCAGCAGGCTGGCAACGCTGAGGAATGTCATATTGGGCAGCACCTTGGATTTGTCCAGCGGAATGGTATTTGTCAGGACGATTTCGTCCAGTGGGGCTTTCTTCAATCTCTCGAGTGCCGGTCCGCTCAAGACGGCATGCGTGGCACTGGCGATGATTTTCTTGGCCTTCTCCTTGCGTAGCGCATCGACGGTGTTGATGAGTGTTCCTGCAGTATCGATCATGTCATCGCAAATGATTATGTTTCTTCCGCTGACATCGCCGATGATGTTCATGAGCTCGGCGGTATTCGGCCCCACACGCCGTTTGTCGATGACAGCCAGCTCTCCATTCAGGCGCTTGGCAAACGCCCGCGCCCTCTCCAATCCACCGGCATCAGGAGAAACCACCGTCAGATTGTGCAATTTCAGTTTTTTCAAATACTCGATGAGAATGGGAGATGCATAGAGATGATCCACCGGAATATTGAAGAATCCTTGAATTTGCCCGGCGTGCAGATCCATGGTGAGAATGCGACTTGATCCGGCGGCCGTCAGAACATCTGCCACCAGCTTTGAACTTATGGGGACTCGAGGCTTGTCTTTGCGATCCTGGCGCGCGTAGCCATAATAGGGGATTACGGCGGTGATCCGGGCTGCCGAGGATCTTTTGAAGGCGTCGATCATTATCAGCAGCTCCATTATGTTGCTGTTCACCGGGCAACAAGTGGGCTGGATTACAAACACATCCTTTCCCCGGACATTCTCCAGGATTTGGAAGTAGAGTTCCCCGTCACTGAAGGACGTCATGCTGGACTTGCCCAAAGGGATCTTCAGCTCGCGACAGATTTCCTGGGCGAGAGGCAAATTGGCGTTGCCAGAGAATATCTTCATTTCCACAAGATCCGATCGATAACTTGAACGTCTCATTTCCGCTATGTCTCCCGCCGAAACTGGCTGGGGCGGGAGGATTCGAACCTCCGAATGCAGGTTCCAAAGACCTGTGTCTTACCGCTTGACGACGCCCCAGCATTGAGTTACGGAATGCCGGCGGCTACCCAAACATCTGTTGAAAATATTGAGCGCCAGAAAGGGTCTTCGCCGGAAACGCCCGCCAGCTTTCTCGAATCGCATTTCGAGAGGCTGCGAGAGCTGACTCCTCATCAATGAAGAATCCGAAGACAGAAGATCCGCTGCCCGACATCAAGACCGCCAGCGCCCCTTGTTTTTGCAGGAAAGCTTTTGCTTCCCGAATTTCGGGGTGGGCAGGGAGGATCGAAGTCTCGAAATCATTAAAGATCTCAGCCAGAGGCAAACTGCCGCTATGCAGCTGGCTGCAAAAACGTTGAATTTTATTGGCTCCAGCCCCGGAAGTCAACTCCAAATTCAAGGATCGATAGGCTTCCGCGGTCGAGACATGGATTCGCGGGCAAATCACCACCAGGTACGCCTGCTGCGATTCGGGCAGAGGATAAATCTCCTCCCCTCTGCCGATACCTAGAGCCGTGCCGCCGTGCAGGAAAAAGGGGACGTCGGAACCGAGGCTTGCGGCGATTCCCTGGATTTCCTGCGCTGGTACGTCAACTCCCCAAAAGCGGCATAAGCCAAGAAGTGCGGCGGCGGCATTGCCGCTGCCTGCCCCTAATCCCGATCCGGCCGGCACATTTTTTTTCAAAATAATTTGAGCGCCTTTTCCGGGTGAAACGGCTTGATCAAGAGCTTTGGCCGCCTTCCAAACAATGTTTTCTTCCGTGGAGACGCCTGGAAGATTATGGCACTCGAACCTCAATGCCGGGCAGGGGTGGAGCTCAAGCTCATCGTGAAGGTCGATGGATTGGAAGACGGTTCGTATTTCGTGAAAACCATCCTCCCTTCGCCCCAACACGGCCAGCGCCAGGTTGACTTTGGCAAAGGATTTCACTTTGAGCACTTGGAAATCGGCTCCGCGCGAACACAAAACAATAAAGGGAGAAAAATTACCTTCGGTTTGGAATACAGATTCTATGAGGAGGATCCCTTGATCCGCCGTCAAATTCGCACCGGCTTCAGCGTTTCTGCTTGCGCAGCGTCTCCTGCAGCTTTTCCAGCTTCTCTTTGACTTTTTGGGCGTCTTCCGGCTCTCCGCCTTGATTGAGGGATTTAAGCCAGGAGTCGCGCGCTTTGTTCAAGTCCCCCGCTTTGTAATATAAATCTCCCAAATGGTCGTGGATAACGGGATCGTTTTTGATGAGATCCACTGCCTGCTTCAGGTACTTTTCCGCCTTTTGCAGATCGTTCAGTTTGAAAAAAGCCCATCCCAAGGAATCCAGATAGGCACCATTATTGGGGTCGATTTCAAGTGCTTCTTCCACGTATTTGACCGCTTCCTGCAGACGAACACCCCGGTCGGCAAGCATATAGCCGATATAATTCAACGCAGAAGCGTTGCGCGGATTCTCTTTTAGAATCTGTTCCAGAAGAGATTCAGCACGATCGAAATCCTTCTGTCGTTCGTAGATGGTGACCAGCTGGAATTTAAGCCTTTCATTGTCCAGCTTCTTGTCTTCGGCCCGGCGCAATGTTTTTTCCGCATCAGCGTAACGCTTGTTCTGAAGATATATCTGGCTCAGGTTGACGTAAACATCCACATTGCCGGGGTCCTTCTGGAGCATTCCGTTCAGATAATCAATTCCTTCCTTGACCTTGCCCGTATCTGCAAGCATCCTGGCATAAACCAATCCGACATCTACATTGTCGGGGTCCTTCTGGAGCATTCCGTTCAGAATATCAATCCCCTCCTTGACCTTGCCTGCATCGGCGAGCGTCCTGGCATAAACCAATCCAATATCTACATTGTCAGGACTCTTCTCATATTGCTCTTTCCCCAGCGTAATCGCCTTGTCAAACTGGCGGTTGACGCGGTAGGCATTCAGAAGCAGGTAAAAAAGACGCGGATTAGGATCGCTTTTGACCATCCCTTCATAAATGGCAATGGCTTTTGCCATTTCGCCCATTTCCTGATAGTCGGCCGCGAGGTGCTGTTGAAAGACAGTGCGGTTCGCCTTGTATTCCTCCGAATCACTATCGGACTTTTCCAACAATTGCGTAAAAATCGCAGCCGCTTCGGAGAGACGGTTGCTCCGCTCGTATGCGCTCCCCAGGTGATAGTTCGCTTCCATGTTGTTCGGGTCATCTTTCAGTATTGACTGGAGGGTCTCTATTGCCTTCGGCAGCTGGTTATTCCCGATAAGAGCCCGGGCGTAAAGGATTTGCAGGACCGCATCGTTGGGCGTTGAAGCAACCATTTCTTCCAGAAGCTTGATCGCCTCGCCATTCTGGCCCGCCTCGACCATGGACAATGCCAGCTGCCGACGCACCGTGGCATTATCCTCGCCCACCAGTTCGAGGATTTTTCGATAAATCGGGACTGCCTCCTCATTCTTGTTGGACTTTGAATATAATGTCGCGAGCTTCAAGAGGCTTTCCCAATCATCCGGCTGGGCATCGATAGCTTTCTGCAGATATTCTACGCATTTGTCCTGTTTGTCGATTTTCTCGTAGTATTTGGCAATCTCCCGATATCCGGCGTTGGAACTGTTGTTCAGCTGCTGAAATTTTTCGAACGCTTGAATCGCCTTTTCCGGCTCATCCAGATCAAAGTAGGCTCCGCCAAGCGCGTAATAAGCCCGTTCGTCAGAGGGAGCTATGTCCCTGAGGGTTTCCAGCTCCTTGACCGCCTTCCGCATTCCTTCTCGCGCTGCCACACCCCGTCCAGCCGTTCGAGAATAAATATTTGCCAGCAGCCAGCGAGCCTCGGCATCGGCGGGATCCAGGCGCTCCGCTTCTTCAGCTTCTTCCAAAGCTCCCTGCGTATCGCCGGCACTTTGGAGAAGGGCTGCCAACTCGACACGAACGGTGGCACTTTTTTCATTGTATCTGAGCGCCTGGCGCATCTCAGTGATCGCTTTTTCCAAATCCCCTTGAGCGTCGTTCCACTTCGCAAGCGCGAAATGATAATAACTTTGCGCAATATTCTGCGGTGCGTCGCCCTGAAGTTCTTTGTCGAGGTTAATTGCTTTGGATGGCTGGGTCTTTCCCTGACTTTGCGCCAGTACAGGCATAATTCCTAAAGTCATCGGCAAGGTCAGAGAAATGCATATTAAGCCACGGAGAAAAACCGATTTCATAGACCTAAATCCTTCATTTCTCTAATGATTAAACCTCTATTATCGCATACATAACCACGGGTTTCCAGCATATCAAATAGAGGCAATTCTCGAAGCAGGCTTCCCAGCGAGGCAATGCAGACCGGCGTGGATACAAGGCGCCCGATAAAAGAGCGGCGCGGTATCCAACGCTTTTGTTTTACAGTTGCGAAGCCCTGCACAAATTTTTTTTCGCTCAAAATCCCTCGTCCCAGTTAGAAGAGCTAAACGGGAAAGGCGCTGGCCTTCCCCGGAAAAGCAACAAAATCGGGAGGTTTACATGAGATCAAGAAGAATGCATTTAGTGTGGGCTTTAATTCTTTGCCTCGGCATAAGCCTGGCAGCGATGCCATCCATAGCTATGGCACAAAAGGATGCGGGACAGCCATCGGCCATGGAAAAGGTCAATTTGAATACCGCAACAGTTGAGCAGCTTCAGACAATTCCCGGAATTGGCCCGGCAATGGCCAAGAGGGTGGTGGAATATCGCACGAAGGTCGGCAAATTCGTCAAAATCGAAGACATCCTCAATGTGAAGGGAATTGGCGAAAAAATGTTCCAGAAGATGAAGGATCGGCTTACCGTTTAACGAATACAGGGCAGCCGCGTGCGCCGGGCCATCCAGACGCACGCACGCCCCGATTTTCAACGATTAAAGGAGGCAACTATGATCAATGAAAAATTCACACTTCTGTCCGGCGACGAGGCAGCAGAAATCAACGGCTCCCGCGGCGGGGTATTCTGTCTACTCGCCGGAATCGCCCTGGGCATAAGCCTTATAAGCATGAACGTAATTGCTATCGTAGCATCGGTGGGTGCTGCGGATCAGTCCTGCTGAGGCACAAGGGCTCTCGCGATTTCCGTTATCTCGCAGTGGTTTGCGATTTATCAAAAATTGCAGGAGCGATTTTTAAAATTCAACGCGTTTCAAAGGAGAACGAAAGTGAACCAAGACAAACTCACGTTTCTGTCGGAGAAGGAAGCATCAAGCATCAGCGGCGGCGGCATTGGGTGCTGGATTTCCACCGGTGCGGCTATAGCGAGCTTCTCTCTCCACTGCTTCAATTTTTACGCCCTCTCGACAATAGGGATGGTGTTCTATTGTGAATAGGAGGATCCCGTTATGACGAATGATTCCATGAGGAAGCTGACTGGTGAAGAAGCCCTCGCACTTAATGGCGGCGGCTGTGCTGCCATCGGTGCACTCATCGCAACGTTCACCTTGATACAAAATTGGGGTGGAGTTGCGAGCGGTCTTCTGGCCGCATATCACTACGGATGCTTTGACAACTGGTAATTCGTAATCGGGCGGGATGGCAATTCCATCCCGCCCAGGGATCCTGACAGATGACGGCTCAACTCATTCGACTCAGATATTTGCTGATATGGGCTCAGATAAGGGGCAGGCGGAGCTCATGCCTGATTTTTGGCACTCTGATCCTGCTCGCCATAGTCCTGGGATTCAGTTCGGGATTTGCGGGAATGCGGCTGGGTCTGCTGCTCGGCGCGGAACCGTATAAGGCTCTGACATGCCACGTTATTTTCTTGATTCTATATGCGTCATCCATTTCCCTGACGATAGTCTTGTGGGCACGACCTCAATCTGTCTTGTCCGAAACGTTCTTGCGCCGCTACCCTGTTCCGCCAACAGCCCGGTTTGCAGCTCGCCACATTATCGGACTTCTGGATCCCGTATGGCTCGCCTATATCTTATTGATTGTCGGATTATTGATAATTCCGGTTTCAAGGCACGCGGTTGCTCCCATCAACGCCTTGATATGTACACCTATGTTCATTTTAGTTTCCTATCTATCCGCGGCAGCATTTCTAGCTTTGCTCAACAGGGCAGCGTTGCACTTGGGAGGCGCCGGTCTTCTCGGAATGGCAGGTTTTGCATTGTTTAGCGCAGCCGGCATTGCAGCCCCTTTTCTGAGCTCCCCGGCGAAGATTCTCAGCAGCCGCGCTCTCGATTTTTTGCCGCCGGCTGCAGCTGCTCGCCTTCTTCTTGAGAATTCGGTTATCGCTTTTATGTGTTATGGAACAATTCTAACCGGCTGGTGCTTTCTGTTCGCAGGCATGCTCAAAAGGCTCGAATCATCAGCACCGTCGATTGCCGGCCAAGATCGTGGGAGAGCTGAGACGGTTGTTGCGCGCTTCTTTGCGCGCTTCTTTGGCAAGTCATGGTCTCCGCTAATCGAAAGGTCCCTGCTCTACCATTTGCGCTGCAACCGGGTACGCGTCAACCTCGGCATTACAATCCCGGCAATCCTGTTTATGCTGCATTTTATGGACCGTTCCCAGAACCCTGCGGAGATGCTGATGATCAGATCCGCACTCCTTTTTGTAAGCGGGCTGTTTTCGGTCAGCATGATGATGTTTAATGCGTACGGTTATGATGGGGGTGGAATGGCGCGCCTTTTTCTGTGCCCGGTCCCATTTGCAGCCACTTTGCATTGCGCCAACCTCGCATCGCTTTCCCTAAGTCTCGTCATCGGATCGGTCGCCTCGCTCTTCGTTGCGGCAACGAATGGATTTCCCTTCAGCTTCAGTGCACTTCTGATTTTCCTGTCGGCGGCGTGGGCCGGTTCATTTTTCCTTGCGGCGCTCGGTCTGTTTTCATCGGTATGTTTTCCCAAACGAGCGCGATACGACAGGGTTTTTGGCAATGACTCATCATCCGTAACGCATGGAATAATCTGCGCCGTCATGTTCTTCTCTTTCACAACTGCGTTCTGGCTGGCGAACGTGTTTAAATTCCCGGGGCCAATTGAATTCTGGTGGGCATTTCCGATGCTCCTTGCTCTATGCGCTTATCTGTATATCTTTTCGTTCAAACGGATCGGCCGCCTCCTTGTGCGCAGGCGTGAAGATCTACTCCTCAACCTTTGCGGCGCATGACTGTCTATGATGGCTACGCGAATCGGTCTGTGCGTTAATTCCCCTCAACTCCACCCGGTGAAGAGAGCAACGCATCCTTTGGTATGCGCGATTGAAACCTGCGAGCTTTCCAAGCGCTTTGGGCAGTTGCAGGCTTTAGCCGGCCTTAATCTGAATATCGCGACGGGGACGATTTTCGGGCTTGTCGGCCCCAATGGAGCGGGCAAGAGCACCGCTATCAACTGCATGACAGGCTTGTTGCAGCCAACAGGCGGAAGCATCAGGCTCCTCGGAGATGCCTTCACGATCGATTCGACAGATCTCAAGAGGCGCATCGGTGTCATGCCCGAAGGTCTGGCTTTGTTTGACCAGCTATATGCGGACGAGTTCCTGAGATTTCAAGCCAGGATGTACGGAATTGACTCGCAGGAATCGGGATATCGCGCGCGTGAATTGATTGACAAGTTGGACCTCGGTTTTTCTCGTACCCGTCTGATTGAATTCAGCACGGGGATGCGTAAAAAAGTGGCTTTTGCCGCAGCCATCATTCATCGTCCCGAAATCCTTTTCCTGGATGAGCCTTTTGCAGGCATGGATGCAGGAACGGTTTCCATGCTTAAGGATTGGCTGCGGAATTTTGCCTCGCGCGGAGGAACAGTTTTTCTGACCACACATATCCTCGAGACGGTTGAGAGCTTTTGCACGGCGGCGGCCATCATGAAGCGGGGCCGCAGAGTTTGGGAAAGCCCTTCCAGTCTGCCTGCACTGAAGGAGGGCTTGGTACACCAGGGGCACAAGTTTCCTACGCTTGAAGCGCTGTACCTCGAGGCTACCGCTTCCGGTAAAACACGCTTCGAATGGAGGTGATATGGCACGGCGGCCGGCATGTATTCGTCAACAGACAGCAGCGGATTGTGGGGCGGCATGCCTGGCAACCATCGCCCTGCATTTCGGCAACCCCATATCGGTCGGGACAGCACGTCTATTCACGGGTGCCGACCACTCTGGAATCAGCGCGCTTGGACTCGTGCAGGGTGCTCGCAGCCTGGGAATGGAAGCCAGGGCATTGCGCGCCAGTCCTGCAGTTGTTGATGAAATCCCGCTGCCGGCGATCGCTCATATCATGCGGGAGGGATTCTGTCATTACGTTGTAATCCATCGAGTCACGGCGTCCCGCATTGTTCTTGCAGATCCAGCCCAGGGAATATGCCGCATGGAACGGACGCATTTTCTGAGCCTCTGGACGGGGGTGCTGATCGTATTTGAGCCGCCGACTCATATCAGTAACGGAGCGAAACCGCCTGGAGCATGCCGTCGTCTGGCACGGCTGATGCAACCGTTTGGCCGCTTTTTGGTCGAAATCCTGTTTGCCACAGTTTTTCTCACACTCCTGGGCTTTTCATTTGCTTTGTACCTTCAGATCACGATTGACAACCTGGTGAAAAGCAGGGTTTTCGATGTCCCCATCTGGTTGAGCCTTGCCCTCCTGGGTGTTGTGGCCTGTCGCTTTGCTTTTGCTATTGTCCGCGGACTTTTAATGGCCCACATCGCGCGCAAGATGGATCTGATGCTGATTTCGGATTTCTATCGTCATTTGATCAGGCTCCCGATGATCTTTTTTCAGGGGGTGCGGGTCGGTGATGTCATCAGCCGCCTCGTGGACGCCGCGAAAATGAGGGAAATGGCCGGCGGTTCCACACTTGCGACAACACTCGACAGCGCCTGCCTGCTTGCCGGTTTCGCCGTATTGTCCTTTTACAACTGGAAACTGGCTCTGTTCACTGCCGCTTTAGTGATGCCTCTGGCATTGATATTGGTTCTGTTCAATCGCCCGTTGCGAAAGTATCAGCGTCAGGCGCTGGACCATGCCGGCCGATTGCAGTCGCACTTTGTGGAGGGCTTTTCCGGCGTCTCAACGATCAGGGCTTTCAACGCTGAAACAGAAATCGCCCATAGAATGGAGCAGGCTCTTGTCCCTTTTCTCAACAGCGTTTTCATGACCACGGTTACCGGTTTGCTTGCGGGCAGTTTGGGAGAATTGATTGCCGGAGCGGGATTAACCGCAGTCTTGTGGCTGGCAGGCAATCTCGTCACTGCAGGCCAGTTGACGATCGGAGAGATGATCTCCTTCTATTCAATTCTGTTTTTGATGCTCCAACCCCTACTCAGATTATTATTGGTCAACTATGCGATACAGGATTCTCTGGTTTCTGCCAATCGACTGGGCGAATTGATGGATCTCCCGATCGAAGAAAAGGACAGCAATCGGGTGCCGCCACCGGAAAACGGTCCGTGTGAGGTTCGTTTCAAACAGGTCAGTTTCCGTTATGGGGCGCGGGCGCGAGTGCTGCATGGAATAAACCTGATCATCCCCTCGCGGGGTGTGACCGCGCTGGTCGGAGAGAGCGGCAGCGGCAAGAGCACGTTGATCCGGCTGCTTCTCCGCGAGTTCGATCCGGAGGAGGGTGTGATTGAATTTGCGGGACGCAATATCAAGGATATCGACCCTGATGGTTTGCGCCGTCAATTGGGTTATGTCCCCCAGGATCCCTTTTTCATCAGTGGGACAATCAGGGAGAATCTTTGCATTGGACAAGCGGACTTTACGCAGCAAGACCTGTTGGATGCCGCACGCTCTGCCAGTCTGGATGAATTCATTAATTCCCTCCCCTGCCGATTCGACACACCTATTGGCGAAGGCGGGCTCATCCTGAGCGGCGGACAGCGCCAGCGCCTGGCGATTGCACGTATGCTGATACACAAGCCACGGATCGCTCTGTTGGATGAACCTACAAGTAATGTTGACGCATTGACCGAGCAAGCTCTACTGCGGACCATTGCCGACCTGGCAAAAGAAAAACCTATGCTGATTGTCGCGCACCGGTTGAGTACCATCCGTTTTGCCGACCAGATCGCTGTAATGGATAAGGGAAAAATCGTCGAATTCGGCGCGCACGCTGAACTCATGGCCCGCCGGGGTCTGTACTATGCCCTCTGGGAAGCACAACTTGGCTTTGATTGGTTATCCAGGCGGCAATTACGCCCGGAAAATGCCATCCTTTTGGGGGACTCGTGCTGATTCGAAAGTCTGTCCCGGAAGTAACAAATCCGGCCGAAGTGTTGCGCCAAAAAAGCCCGCCCGCGTGGCTTCACATTCTTTTATTCGCCTTGATTATGGCCGTAATCGCAGGAGCCGCAGCCTTTCAATCGTGTTACATGAAGTTGTCTCTCTATAGGTAGCGCGCTCAGGCCTGTAAAGTTCTTTAAAACTTCGCATGATAATCACAGTCCTGATTTGTATTGTTCATAAAGGGCCTGGCAGCCGACCCGCGAATTCATATGCCTGGCCCGCGCGTCTTATTGAAAAATGACGCGGGGGTGAAGCCGAACCCACTGTGCAGGCTGTGCCATGGGTGAGGCGAAAGTCTGCAGGCGCGCGGCAATTGCCACTAGATCCCCCGTTTCATCAAGGAGGCGGTATTCCGGCGCGTTCCATGCACTTGTCAGGATATTAAGATCTATTCCATGAATCAGTTTTTCCTTCTCACCTGCGGAAACGACAATCGAGGGAATTTCGCCCAGCAGGTCGCGGAGCGAGATGAGGTTTTCAATAAAGTGCTCCCGCGGGTAGAACTTCGTTCCATCCATTATGGATATCGCTTTCTCGATGGGAAATTCCCCGCTTTTTGTGCGCTGCAGGCGGACAAGGTGGGCGCCGCAACCATAATCCTTCCCAATATCGTGGGCAAGGCTGCGCGCAAATGTCCCTGCAGTGCAAGCAAGCTCAAATTCCGCCTCGCTTCCCTGCACGTCGAGCAGTCTCAGTGATTTGATTGTGACCTCCTTTGTGGCTGCTCCCAGGCTTACGCCCTTTCTTGCATAGGCGTACATGGGTTTTCCATGTACTTTTTTTGCCGAGTAGGGGGGAAGTGTCTGGTGTATTTTGCCCTGGTATCGGGAAAGCATTTCTTCAAGACGTGCCCTGTCGAGAGTGGGATTGGTGACCTCGCCCTGCGGCGCTCCCTCCAAATCATAAGTGTCGGTTGCGAATCCGAATCGCATGACCCCCCGGTAAATCTTATCTGAAGAAAGGAAGTAGTTGGTGAGACGCGTCGCCTTTCCCAAAGTCAACGGCAGCACTCCTGTTGCAAAGGGATCCAGGGTTCCTGTGTGTCCGACCTTCTTTACCCCCGTAATAACTCGCACTTTGGCCACAACATCGTGTGAAGTCCAGCACGGGGGCTTATTTATTACAACTACGCCATCCATGAGCTTTCGCCTACTCTTCCCTGATTTTGTCCAACAGGTGATCTATTTTCTCTCCGTACGCAATCGAAGTATCCTCGTAAAAGTTAATCTCCGGAAGAAACTTCATGCGAATCCGCTGTCCCAGCTCGTGTCTGATCCAGCCGGCGGCATGATTGAGCGCAATGCCGCTTTCGACCTTTTCCTTTTCCGTCCCCATCGTCGAAAAAAACACTTTTGCATGACGCAGATCGCGGCTCATTTCAACACCGGTTATGGTCACAAACCCAATGCGCCGGTCTTTCAATCCGCGGGTCAGCATGGAGCTGATTTCATGCCGGATTTCCAGGGCTACTCGTTGGGGTCTTCTTGACGGCTGCATACTATTCCTCGATTAATCGGACCGACTCCTATGGTTCTATAAAAGAGACCTTGCAGTCGATGAGCAGGTCACCCAGGATGTTCTCCGCCTCCCGGACAAATTCTTGCGCAACTCGTTCAAGAACAGCGTTGTCGGCTCCAACTGTTACAGCTGCAAGTTTAGCCCTCTGCCAGAGATCCTGATAATCTATTTCAGCGATTGAAAAGTTAGAGCGGGCGCGCAGACGGTCTTTAGCTTTGCGCAAGACCATGCGCTTTTCCTTAAGCGATTGAGAATATGGCAGATAAAGTTCTAGCGTGCAATATGCGATTGGCATGGTGCGGCTCAGGCAAGTGCCCTCTCAATCCGTTTTTTCCCTCGGCTTTTGGCCACGGTGGTGGATTCGTCTTTTCCTGCGTTGACTTCCTCAGGCTTCCCGGCGCATTACTCCCAACGGTTAGAGAGAAGTGGGCTGAATTTTTTCGATTGTGTAGGCCTCAATGATGTCTCCGATTTTAACATCAGAGAATCGTTCAAATGCGATGCCGCATTCGAATCCTGATTTGACTTCAGAAACATCATCTTTGAATCGGCGCAGAGATCCGATTTTCCCTTCATGGATCACAACGTTGTCACGCAACAAGCGAACCTCAGAATTACGCCGGATGACTCCGTCCACTATATAGGAACCCGCAACAAACCCAAACTTGGGAACCTTGAAGGTATCCCTCACTTCCGCGCGTCCAAGATATTTTTCATGGGTCGTATACTCGAGCATGCCGATCATGGCATTCTTAATGTCATTGATAACATTATAAATGACAGTATACAGACGGATCTCAACCCCTTCCGCCTCGGCCAGGTCTTGAGCCTTGCGTTCCGGCCTGACATTGAAACCAATGATGATCGCATTCGAAGCTGACGCAAGCAGCACGTCCGTAACTGTAATTGCGCCCGCGCCGGCATGCAGAATTAGAACTTTTGCTTTTTCCGTGCCAAGTTTGTTTAACACCTCGGTAAGGACTTCCACCGATCCCTGCACATCGCAGCGAAGGATAAGGGGCAATTCCTTGACCGTGCCTTCCCGCATCTGCTCATACAGAGCTTGCAGGGATAGTTTAGCCGACAAGCGCATAGATTTTTCGCGGACTTTGATCTGTCGGTATTCGGCAACTTGGCGCGCCTTTACAGCATCTTCGAACACCTGGAAGGTATCGCCGGCCTGAGGCAGGTCCTGCAATCCGAGTATTTCCACAGGCATGGAAGGTCCGGCAGCATCGACGTTTTCACCCCGGTCGCTGAGAAGAGCCCGCACACGCCCGTGAACAGCGCCCGCAACAAATGAGTCACCGACATGGAGCTTTCCGTTCTGGACCAGCACTGTAACGACGCAGCCACGTCCTTTATCGACCTTCCCCTCCAAAACCACGCCGGCGGCCGAACGTTTGGGATTGGCCCGCAGGTCTTTCATGTCCGCCACCAGAAGGATCATCTCGAGCAGCAGGTCGAGATTGATTTTCTGTTTGGCCGACACAGGAACAGTGACAGTTTCGCCGCCCCAGTCTTCAGCCAGAAGCCCCTGGTCTGCAAGAGATTGTTTCACCCGATCCAATTGGGCACCCGGCTTGTCGATCTTGTTGATGGCGACAATGATGGGGACATTCGCTGCCTTGGCATGATGGATTGCTTCAATGGTCTGCGGCATGACACCGTCATCCGCGGCGACGACAAGGACCACGATGTCGGTCGCCTGTGCTCCGCGCGCACGCATAAGGGTGAACGCCTCGTGGCCGGGAGTATCGAGAAAAACGATGCTTCGGCCTTTGATATCCACATGATATGCGCCGATGTGCTGCGTGATACCTCCGGCCTCTGTGGCCGTAACATTGGTCGTGCGGATGGCATCAAGCAGAGAGGTCTTGCCGTGATCCACATGGCCCATGATAGTGACAACGGGCGGCCGAGAAACATGGTCTTCCGGTTTATCTTCTACTTCCTGCTTTGCTTCCGCTTCCTGCTCGAAACTTATAATTTCCGCGCGGAAGCCGAATTCAGCACAGACTTCCCTGGCAATATCAAGGTCGAGAGTCTGATTGATGGAAGCAAGGATCCCTTTAGAAATGAGCTTTTGGATGATGTATTTGGATTTGATATCCATCTTCTCCGAAAGCTCCTTGAGCGTAACACCTTCAGTGATATTGATTGGCTTATACTCCTCGGGGGAAGCCGGAGGGCGCGGCAATTCAACAACTTTGGCGACTTTTTCGACGACTTCCAGTTTGCTGGGCTTTTTCTTCCTGACGAACCTCGTGGCCGGCGCCGCCCTGCCGATGGCGGGCCTTTCCTCCCGCAGTCCTCTTAGAATCCTGTCGGTAATATCCGGAGTGACGATCTTTTCCGTGCTTGTGCGCATCAGGATCTTGGTCTTGGCTTTTGGAACGACTATCTTTTTGGATACCGTTCCAGGATGCGCAGAGGGTTCCGCGGCCTTCGGATGTTCCGGACGTTTGGCGGCTTCGGGAGCTTTCGGGGGTTCTTGTCTGGCAGGTTCTACCTCAGGCACCGCTTCAACAACGGATTTGGACTCAACCTCTTCCACCACAGCCGCCGGTTCTACAAGCGGGGGGGGCGGGAAGACTTCTGCCAAGGGCGGGGCTTCGCCCAAAACCTCTCGGGCTATTTCTAATGGGGTCAGTTCCGGCTTTGCGGGTGGTTGAACCAGTTCCGGAACCAGCTCTACGAGCCCGGCTTCCTTATCATAATGTTTACGGCCTTTGCGCGGGGCTAGTGAGGGTTTGGGGAGTTCTTCTTCCGGCTTTTTGACCGCGACCGGTTTCACCACCTTGGGGGCGGCCTTTTTTGCCTTGTGGACAACCGGTGCGGGTTCCACTACAGGCGGTTCAGCAGCGGCGGCAGGCTTTTTGGCTGCTGCTTTCTTCTCTTTTTCCGCTTTCTTGGCGGCTTCGGTTTCCTTCTTTTTTTCGGCCTCAACCAGCCGCGCTTCTTCAGCTTCCCGTTGGGACAAGATCTTCTTGCGAATGGTTTCGGCAAAACTGGTGTCTATCGTCGCTGTGGGGGAAAAAACATAGAGGCCCAGGCGCTTGAGTTCACCAAGCACCACTTGATGCTTGACTGAACATTCTGCCGCCAAGTCAGCGACTGTGATCTTATCCATCGTCACCACTTCCTCAAATTGAATTCGGCACGGCATTCCGCGCCGCTAACATTTAAAAATCTTAAAACAAAAACTCGCCGCATTGCAACGATGCGGAGCATTGCTCCACTATTCCTTCGAATCCTCAGGGTTCGGGTTCTCTGCCTCTTCCTCCGGCGTAGCATCAGGCGAAGCAGCCTGAGAACTCTCCTCGGCGGATCCGGTGCTATCGGGCCCCGCAGCCGGTGGTGCATCTGCCTCTCCGGGTTCCTCTTCCTTATTTTCCGCAGAGGGTCCGATGGCCGTAGGGATATCCATTCCTTCGGGCACTTCGATCTCCACTTCCTCAAAAAGGTCTCGTGCCGCTTCCATGATCTTGGCAGCGGTTTTGTCCCCCACGCCGGGTATTTCCTTCAATTTCTCCTCTCCCAGTTCGAGGATTCGTTCCACATTCTCAATGCCGGCCTCGCGCAGTTTTTCAATATAGCGCTCGCTGACACCTTCCAGCTCGCTAAGCGAGGTTGACGATGAAGTAAGAGATTCCATGACGCTGAGAACCTCCTGCTTCTTCTGTTCCTCGCTTTTCACATCGATCTGCCATCCGATCAGTTTTGATGCCAGGCGCACATTCTGCCCTTTTTTGCCGATCGCAAGAGACTGTTGTTTTTCTTCGACAATCACCTCCATCCGCTTTTCCGCAGGATCGATTATGAGCACTTTGGAGATCTTTGCCGGATTCAGCGCATTGGCAGCATAGTGAGCCGGATCATCCGACCATTGCACAATGTCAATTTTCTCGCCCTTTAGCTCCCGGATGATCGAATTGATGCGGGAGCCCTTCATGCCGACGCAAGCACCCACCGGGTCGACATCTCGATCCATCGAAGCCACCGCCACCTTAGCTCGATCGCCGGGTTCGTGGACCGCGTTTTTGACCACAATCGTACCGTCGTATATCTCCGGGATTTCCATTTCAAACAGGCGTACCAGGATCTGGGGGTCCGTTCGGGACAGGATCACCTGCGGACCTTTGGAACCCTGCAGGACCTTTACGATGACAGCACGCACACGCTCTCCCTGCTTATAGCTCTCGACGCGCGACTGCTCCCTCATAGGAAGGAGTGCTTCCGTTTTTCCGATGTCGACGATGATATCCGGACCTTCAAAGCGCTTTATGACGCCATTGACCATCTCGCCGATTTTCTGGGAATACTCGTTGTAAATATTCAAACGCTCGGCTTCGCGCACCTTCTGAAGTATCACCTGTTTGGCCGTTTGGGCGGCAATTCTTCCCAGCACATCAGTTGCCTTTGGGATTTCAACCGTATCGTCGGGCTCAAGGGATTCATCGATCTCCTTTGCCTCTGCAAGGGAGATTTCCAGGCTCGGGTTCTCCACCGTTTCCACCACGCGCTTCACGGCGAAAATCTCCACCATCCCGGTTTCCGCGTCAAAGCGAGCGCTGATGTCTTCGTTCGTCTTGTAAAATTTGCGAGATGCGGCAACCATGGCATCTTCAAGGGCGCTGATGATTACTTTTGGATCGATATTCTTGTCTTTGCTGATTTGTTCAATCGTTTGGGTAATAATATTTGACATATCCCTAAACCCCTGCGGCTTCGCCTTAAAGCTCCACTACAAGATTCGCTTTCTCAATCTCCGCTAAAGAGATTTCCACATGCTTGCCCTGGTCGAGTTCAATGATGACCCGTCCCCGATCGGCGCTAAAGATCTTGCCTTTGAATCTTCTCTGGCCTTCGAGGGGAAGCCGCGTTCGTATCTTGGCAACTTTGCCCGCAAACCGCTGGAAATCCGCTTCCTTTACAAGGGGCCTGTCCAACCCAGGGGAAGATACCTCAAGGACGTAACTGAAAGGCATCCAATCCTCCACGTCCAACAAGACCGAGAACCGCTTGCTGAATCGTTCACAATCGTCCAGCGAAATCCCTCCGGGCCGATCGATGAATACGCGAACAATAGAGCGATTACCGCCACCCTTGATTTCGACGAGGACAACTTCCACTCCCATCGCCGCGGCAATCTGTTCCGCCAGGGTGGCTATTCTGGCTTCAAGAGGCTCTTTCGTGTCCAACTCGCCTTGGGTCATTTTTTTTGACCCCAAAAATAAAAAAGTGGGCACTCGCCCACTTTTTATAGAAAAAAGTTAGCAAAGAAAAGTATATCTCAGGAGCCCCAAAATATCAAGAAATTGAACTTTGCGCTGGTCTTGCACTTGCTTGACTTTGAATACACCCTCATTTAGACTTCGCAGTGAGCTGGGCAGTTCTTCGCGGTAAACCCGGAAAGTAGGTGTTTTTATGCCTTCGCTTGGAATGCAGGAAATCATCGTAATATTCATTTTGGCGCTGATTGTATTCGGCCCGCGCAAGTTGCCGGAGCTTGGCAAGACCTTGGGAAAGGGCATGGCTGAATTCAAGAAAGCGTCAAGTGAGCTGAAACAGACTTGGGAAGACGAAGTCGCCAAGGAGAAAGAGGTGCTGACCTCAACGCTCGATGCCGTTAATAAGTCAATGGCTATGGATAACACTGACAAGGAAAAAGAGGCGCTGGCCTCAACGCTCGATGACGCTAATAAGTCAGTAGCTTCAGTGGCTTCAGTGGCTACTGATGATACTGACAAGCCCAAAGATACTGTTCAATGACAGAAGTGGCTACGGACTTGAAGCCTACTAAGAAAGCGCCTGAGCCTGAAGAAGAATCCGGCAAGATGACTTTTCTTGAGCACTTGGATGATCTTCGCAAGTGCCTGGTCCACGTTGCAGCGTTTATTGGTATCGGATTCCTCGCCTGTTGGTACTTTTCCAAGGCAATCTATCACTTCATATCGCTTCCTATGCTTCAATCGCTCGGCGAAGGCGGGAAGCTTGTCTTCACAAATCCGACGGATCCTTTCATCATTTATATGAAAGTGGCGTTCATTGCGGGTATCTTTTTGACAATCCCCGGGACGCTTCATGAAGTCTGGAAATTTATTGCCCCCGCACTATACAGAAAAGAAAAGCGATACGTGGTCCCATTTTTATTTTTCTCAGTGATCCTTTTTGTTCTGGGGGGGGCCTTTTGTTATAGATTTGTTCTTCCGCAGGCCTACGGTTTTCTTGTCAATTTGGGATCTGATTTTACTCCCATGATCGCAGTGAATGAGTATCTGGACATGACTCTCACCATGCTCGTGGGATTTGGCCTGATCTTTGAAATGCCTGTAATCGTCGCTTTTCTCTCCATATTCGGCCTGGTTACCGCCCATTTCCTTTGGTCCAAGTTTAAATACTCAATCGTTATTATTGTTGCCCTTGCGGCTGTACTTTCCCCTACAGGGGATGCTTTCAATCTGCTGATCTGGACCACGCCGATGGTGGCGCTCTATTTCATCAGCATTGGCGTAGCCTGGATTTTTGGCCTTAAGCGCAAAGCCAAAGGTCTCGTCTAATCTCATTGCAACCAGCCCCGAAAAAACTTGTGCGGCCGGAGCCCCTGCTCATCTGATGAATAGAGAAATCCCTACTTACAGTTCGTGCAGACGGGGCTCCGGCCTGTCTGCGAGACAGAAAAACGCGGCGGGCCGACAGCTCGCCCCCACAAATTCTGTGGCCGGTCTGGCCAACAACGGTTTGTTCCCTTGATGGCAAGCGGGGCGAGGCGGAGATTGCCGTTTAGGTAAGCTGCATTGCGGCGAAAAATTCCTGGACCGTCCAGAGCAGCTCGCCCCCCGAGCGCGCCGAATGGATCCGGTTGCGCAGATGCGCGCTTTCGGAAATCCCTTTGGACAAATATCCGCCCATCTTTTTCATCTTGCCGAGCGCAATTGGGGCAGGAACTTCCAGCTGGACGCGTCTCAGAAATGCGACAATAAAATCAGCGCGCGTACGCAAACTGACGAGACTGACCGCATTGCCATTCAGATAATCGCAACATTGCCGAATCAGCCAGGGATTTGTCAGTACACCCCGGCCTATCATTACTCCATCCACACCGGTTTCGCAAAACATGCGCTCGGCATCCTGTGGAATAAAAACGTCGCCATTGCCCATGATGGGTATGCGAGCGTGTTCCTTGACCCGGGCGATAATAGACCAGTCGGCGCTGCCTGAGAACATGTCGCAGCGCGATCGTCCATGAATCGCCAGTGCCTCCACGCCGCAGTCTTCCGCAAGTTTCAGCACCTCAACGGCATTGACGTTGTTGCGGTCCCAGCCGGAGCGGATCTTGACCGTAAGTGGAATTGTGACCGATTTGCGCACGGCTTTGAAAATTTTCTCCAGCAGCGGCAGGTCTCTTAACAGATTGCTCCCGCCGCCTTGATTCACAACTTTTTTTACCGGGCACCCGAGATTGATGTCGACGATATCAGCGCCCATTTCCTGAACCATGGAAGCGGAGCGCGCCATTCGTTCCGGATCCGAGCCGAAGATCTGGATGGATATGGGTCTTTCCGACTCTTCAAAGCGCGTCAAGTAGAGCGTTTGATCCTGATCGCGTGTCATTCCTTCAGTGCTGACAAGCTCGGATACGACCAGGCCGCATCCGCCCAAGCCCTTGATAGCCTGGCGGAAAATAGTATCCGTATGGCCGGCGACGGGCGCCAGAATCAGCGGAGGGTTGATAACAATGTCTCTAATCTTGAACATGCGTACCTTATTATAGCAGTTGTACGAAGGTACAGATTGACCAGATCGCCACCCGATTTAGGGAGGAGGACCAGGTGGTGGATCTACAGCACAAACTTCGCAACGGTTTTTGCCACCTGTTTGAACTCGGCCACCTGGTGACGACACACCTGGATGGAATCCCGAATTGATTCGGCTTTCCCGACGTCAATCTTCCAACCTGATTTGATCCAGAATATCCCGAATCAATTCAAACAAGGCAGCAGGTTCCGATTCGGGCGCGTTCAGAGTCAGAAGCCCTTGGGGGGAGAAGGTGGCACGCTTATTCCTTACAACAAGGTTCAGAAGCTTCTGTGGGCTGACCTTGGAATGATCCGTAAAGCGAAAGAAGATCTGGCTCTTGTTTTTTTCGATCGCTTGAATCTGAAGCGCGAGTGTTTCCTGGCGCAGGCGGGCGTAGCGGAACAGATTCTCAACCGGCTCCGGATATTTTCCGAAACGGTCGATCATTTCCTGTTTGAGGCTTAAGAGGTCTTCCTCGTCAATCGCGGAGGAAATGCGTTTGTACATGCGCAAGCGCTGGCCCGCATCACCTAAATAATTTTCTGGGATGCGGATATCCAGGTTGAGGTTGATGCTGGTGGATATTTCCTCTTCCGGCTTTTCCCCGCGCAGTTCCTGGATGGTCTGCTCCAACAACCGGCAGTAAAGGTCAAAGCCGACAGCATCGATGTGGCCGTGCTGTTCACCTCCTAAGAGGTTGCCTGCACCCCTTATTTCCAGATCCAACGCCGCAACCCTGAATCCCGTGCCCAAATCGCTGAATTCGCGTATCGCCGCCAGACGCTTGCGCGCCACTCCCGAGAGGCCATCATCCGAAGGCACCAGAAGATATGCATAAGCGCGCCGGTCGCTGCGTCCCACGCGGCCACGCAGTTGATATAGCTGGGACAGGCCATAGAGGTCAGCCCGATCTACAATGATCGTGTTAACGCGTGGAATATCCAGGCCATTTTCAATGATAGTGGTCGCAACCAGGATATCCAGTTCATCCTGGACAAATTTCATCATAATGTGCTCGAGCTCCCGCTCATTCATTTGGCCATGGCCAACTCCAATCCTGGCCTGCGGCACGAGCTTCTGCACCATGCTTGCCGCCGAATGGATGGTTTCGACTCGATTGTGCACAAAATAAACCTGCCCGCTGCGGGCCATTTCCAATTCAATGGCCGACCGGATGACATCCGGGCTATACCTGAGAACTGAAGTCTGGATAGCAAGGCGGTTTTTCGGCGGCGTTTCGATGGTAGACATGTCGCGCAGCCCAAGCAGGGCCATATTCAGCGTGCGTGGGATTGGTGTGGCTGTCAGCGTCAGAACATCGACCCGGGTCTTAAGCGCCTTGAGCCGTTCCTTATGAGTAACGCCAAAGCGCTGTTCCTCGTCAACAACCACAAGACCTAAATCCCTGAAGACGACGTCTTTCGACAGGAGGCGATGCGTGCCTATGATGATGTCGAGGCGGCCCGATTCAAGATCTTCAAGTATCTGCTTCTGCTCCTTGGCGCTGCGGAAGCGAGAAATAAGTTGAATGCGCGCCGGAAAGGCCGTGAAACGCTGCGTGAACGTGTGGTAATGCTGGAAGGCAAGCACGGTTGTGGGTGCGAGGACGGCGACTTGTTTCCCATCCATGATAGCCTTGAACGCGGCGCGCATGGCGACCTCGGTTTTGCCATAACCGACGTCGCCGCAAAGCAGGCGATCCATGGGGCGCGCGGCTTCCATATCATCCTTGACCGCCTTGATTGCATCCTCCTGGTCCTGCGTAAGCTCAAACTCAAACGCATCTTCAAACTCCTGCTGCCATGGCGTTTCGGGAGAGTAGGAATAGCCCGACGCCATCTGACGTTCGGCATAGAGCTTCAGCAGTTCAGTGGCCATGTCGCGCATGGATTTCTTGATGCGCGACTTCGTTTTTGTCCACGATGTTCCGCCCAGGCGGTCAAGGGTGGGGCGAGCACCGCCCACATTGCTGTACTTTTGGATTAAATCCAGCCTTTCGACTGGAACATAAAGCCTGGCGCTATCCTGGTATGTGAGAAGCGCAAACTCTTTCGAACCTTCCGGCAGACCGATGTTCTTGAGGCCTTGGAATTGCCCGATGCCATGATCGATATGGACGACGTAATCTCCAGGCTTTAGATCGCGAAAATCCGATAGAAAGAGATTCCGCTGGGAACTTTTTTTGCGCCGGGGCGCAACCCCGATTTCCGCTTCATCAAACACATCATGGCTCGAAAGAACCCGCAGACCGATTCCGGGGAGATAATAGCCCGAAAGAATATTCCCGACGCCCAGTAGAACCGTTTGTTCAACGCCCGCCTGGTTTCCTTCCGCTTCTTCGGGACGGCAAAGATGTGATGGGATCTCATACTCCTGCAAAATATCGTTCATGCGTTCAGCACGGCCGAGGTTCGAAAACAGGAAAACGATCCTTTCATGGGATTCGCGCTGCTTTTTCAGGTCGCTGATCAACTCGCGGACATTGCCGTGATATTTCCTGTTAATTTGGGAGGAAAGGTAAAAATGAGGACCTTCCGCTTTTTCGACATTCAGTTCCGCTACCTCCAGCCGTGGGAAATTTGACAGGGAATCATTAATCTCATCGGCCGTGAGATAGATTTGCCGCGGCGCCAGAACCGGCTTGAGCGCCTCGATCCGGTCCAGGTAGCGCTCGTATAGATCCGCATGAAACCCGTCA
>Ga0208980_10000063_pt1 | contig 46664 bp, 37 predicted proteins | sample WetSurMetagenome_3_FD_187993 | JGI IMG/M metagenome (GOLD analysis project Ga0208980, IMG submission 187993) | Wetland microbial communities from Twitchell Island in the Sacramento Delta, sample from surface sediment Aug2011 Site A1 Bulk (version 2) | ecosystem: Environmental > Aquatic > Marine...
CGGGGGGGCTCGCCGCTACGTCAATAACCGTGCATGAAGCGGTTCAGGGAACGGATTGCCTCGTGCGCGCGTGCGGGTTCAGCTTCGGTTTCGTCAGCGGTGCCGGGGTTGGCGACGGTGCGGACACGGGTTTCGTGGACCCAGGCGGTATTCGGGGGTGGTTTGGGGCTGGGGATGCCGGCGACGGTGGCGAATTGGGGTTGTGCGGAGGGAGTCTGAGTCCGTTGCATCCGGCGCAGGAGGGCTTCGTCTTCGGCCGAATCAATGTCTCGGGCGAGGTTGACGTGGATTGGGGTAGAGGCAATGATCTCTTCATCCCGGTCGGAGCGGATGGGGCGGAGCCGGACGCCATTCCGGGCCATGACTTCGAGGGTGACCGCCAAGGAATCGGAGAAGTCTGGCGATTCACCGTGGCGCAGGTGGTATTCCTGCTTGGGTTCCACGTCCATTTTCATCACGACACCGGTGCGGGCGATGACGCGCCAGCGGCGCCGGGACAGTTCAATGGCGACATCCTCCGTCAACCCGCGGACGCAACCCGTTTCAATGGCTTCCCGGACGCGCCAGACGATTTGCGTGACCCGTTTGCCGAAGCGCTGGCTGGGTAGGAATTCCTGGATGGTCAATTCCCCTTCGCCAAGGGATGGATCAGGGTCAACGGGTAGCCCAGAGAACAGCACGGGGACAACCTGGACCGACCAGACCCGCCCGAGAGCGCTGGCGATGGAGGAAAAGGTCGCGTCGTACCCGGCGCGCTGTGGTGGAATGCCGCGGCGCTCGCATTCGAGCCGAAAAGCCATGCTGATCGCCTCTTCCATGGTCGCCTGCGGGCTGACTTCGACGGGAATGACGACGCAGGTGTCGAGCGCGATGAGCGTTTGACCGTCCCGGTCTGGTCCGACGGAGGCAAAAGAGGCGATGCACCGGTCGCCGCCGCCAAAAGCGGGGTCGAGCCCGGCAAAACGGGTGACTGGACCGGAGAATTCGGGCGTGGTAGCCGCCTGCATGCGCTGGACGAGCGTCCGATCCGCCACGACCATGTTCCCGGACGAGGAAGGGATAGCTCCGAGGGCGAAACAGCGGTAGCGGATGTCGCTTTCGCCGAAACGGGCGAGTGTTTGGGCGATGAACCGCTTGGTGAGGATGCCGATGTACTTCGGAGGGTCCGAATTTTCGTTCGGGGTGTCCATTCCCGGCAGTTGGAGCGCCAGACCGCTACGGGTTTTCCAGGTTCGGGCGACAACCGACTCGCCCATGGAGTTCCAGCCGGCTACGGGCTCGCAGAGCTTGCCGAGTTCATCGTCAATCGAGGTCGGGTTGCCGAGTCCCCGCAGGGAGTACTTGGCGTTGGCCGCCAGGTTAGCGGAAGCGCCGACGAAATTGGCCGTCATGAGCTGAAGCTCGTCGGCCAGGTGAATCATCTTGGGGGCTTTCTGCCCGATGCCACGGATTCCCTTCATCGCTTCTCCGGAAGTCGAGACGGTAGCCAGTCCCATGATGCCGCGGCGGAGGTTGGGGAGCCCGTCATGGGCGACGAGGTAGATGCCGTTCTCGGCCCGGACCTCGCGCCCGGGGAGCCAGTCGTGCTGTTCCTTGGCTTCCCGGTGGAGGTCGAACACGACGCCCAGGACACGCCGTTTGAGTTCTGGGAGGGAGGTCGAGCTGACGATGCCGAACGTGTTGGCTGGGTCCGCGTACCATTCCAGGAGGGTCAAGGCGGCGGCGGTGTAGGTTTTCCCCGACGAAGCCGCGCCCATGATGCCGAGGTAGTTGGATTCGAGCCAGCAGCGGATGATCAGGTCGGACCATTTTTGATGGACGTAGGTCGGGAAGGTGAGGGAGATCGTGCTTTTGAAGAGCGCAAACCAGTCGTCGAGATTCCAGGAGCTGGTTACCTCGCGTACCTGCGGGTTGTCCGAGCGTGCGGTGTTGGGGAATTCCCGGATGAGCTGCAAGTCAATGCTCAGGGGGTCGTTGGCGGACCAGGTAAGCCCGTACCGGACGATGCCCTTGGTGGTGGACTTGCGATTCCAGGCGTACTGGACACTGCCGAGTTGTCCGGTCATGGCTCGGTGGCATTGCCCGCCCCGATTATCTTGGGATCGAGCGCATCCGCGTTGCGGTTGTTGGGACCGCCTGCCTTGAGCGCTTGGGCAAGCTTCAGTTGCGTCTCGGCCGGCGCGTAGAAGAAGGGCGCCCGGCGTTCGACGACCCATTTGGAGGTTTCAACATCCCCGTCCCGAACGGCTTTCAGGATAGTGACGATGGATTCCTGCACCATCTCCGCATCCGTTTCGGTCTGCCACTGTTCGCGGACCTGGAAGTAGTGGTCCATCAACTTGTTGTTGCGGAGCGCGTCGAAGAAGAGCGCATAGGGAACCTCGCGATTACGGAGGAACTTCTCGATGCTGGTCCGGAGGACAGCCCATTCCGCGATGAGGGCCAGGCATTCGTCCACGGTGATGTTCAGCACATCTCGAACGACCGTTGTCGTTTCCATGGGGAGAGGGTAGCATCCCCTACGTGACGTTTCGAGACTACTTTCGGGGAGCGCTCGCCCTGGCGCGCTCGATCACTGCGGGTCGGGTGAATCCGGAACTGGCACAAGGACGAGCCCAGGTGTGCGCCGGCTGCACCTGGATGGAAGTCAGCCCGGTGCGCTGGGTCCGCTGGGTGAGCCGCGCCTACGAAGTCCTGTTTCCACCGTACGGGCTTTTGGAACCGTGGATGTCGAAACAGCCCTGGCGCTGCCAGTTGTGCCACTGTCCGCTACGGACGAAACTGCGGTTGCCGCTGGACTTCATTCTCCGCCACACGTCACCCGAACTATTCGCCCGGCTACCGCGGTTCTGCTGGATCAAAACGGGGAAGGTCCTTGACCAAAAGCCTGCACCGGTGGAGCAGTAAGGCCATGGCAACCTCTACCTACGGCTATTGCGTTCAATGCGTGGCGTCCCGCCCCTGTACGTACGTCCGCACGCCGGTTCCACCGTGGACGATCATCGGCACGCCCATCGCAACAACCGCATGGGCAGTCGGAATTGGGACAACCAAGTCGGCACCGGTTGACGGGTGGACGAAATTCACCGGCGGCGCAGCGTTTACGTCGGCTGCATTCACCGTCTCTCTTTCTTTGCCTCCTGGCAACGTGATTGACTGGTGGTTCACCGCCCGCAGCGGATTCGCCCGGGACATGGAGGAATTTCCGCTCTACCAGACTGAGCTGGTGGCGAATCCGAACAGGACGTTCTATCCGGAGCAGCAGCGGTATCACTTCCGATTCACGGTCGGAGCGCCGGTTGCGATACGGCTTGGAACCCTTCAGCAGCTTGGATTGCCTGAGAGCTTCGAGGTGGCGGATGACATGACCTACACCATGACGCCTCCACCGTTGGCTCAGTCGGTCCCAGAGCCTGAACCTGCGTCCACCGTTCCCGCCTCCCCGTCCTACGCCGCGGAACATCGCCAGACGCGCGGTGTTCGGGGGCGTTTCGTGCATCGTTGACGGTGGCTTCGGTTGGTGCGACGGTGCCGCAATGCCAGGCGCCGAAACGCTTGTTTCCGACGGTCAAGAGACGGTCACCGGGATGGATAGCGGGCAGTCGCCACTGCTCATTCGAGAAGATCAGGTAGCGTGGGCTTGGAATTGCATCTTCACGTTGAACTACCCGTCTTGCCGGCCGACGTGGCGTCATCTTTGGACGCTGAAGGTTGACGCGCCGGAGTTCTCCGCCTGCTCCGTCAAAACCCGGACGGAAATTGACCTCGGCCGCTTCCAGGGCGCGCACGTTTTCTACCCGGACAGCGGTTGGCCGCACCTGATTCTGTGCGCGGGCGGGCGGGTGGTGTCGGCAGACGGTAACCTGTTCGGGGATTCCACCGCCGGCTGGACGATCCGGGATCACGGGCAGCAATTCATCCCCTACGCGGAATGGATTTGGGGGCAGCAAGCCGAGAATTTCTTCGTGCTCCAGGACGGGACGATCATGCCGCGGATTTACAGCGACGGAAACCTGCGGGTGGCAGGGAAACCCGTGGTCGGCGAGACGAACGAAATCACGCCAGGCCGAGCGATGGGGTTCTGCAACGGCCGACTGTGGGTTGCCTCGGACGACGGCCGGAGCTTCCTCGCTGGGGACATCACCCGCGGACCATCGGGAAACTCCGCCTACTCGTTCCGCGATGCGGTGCTGAAGAAGACCGAGAACAAGTTTCTGGCTCAAGGCGGCAGGTTTGCCGTGCCCATGGCGGCGGGAGAAATCAACGCCATCGTGCAACTGGCTCAGGCGGATGTCCCGGGGAACACCGGTCCGGTCGTGCTGCTCACCCAGGAAGGCGCCTATGGGCTGAATCTGCCGGTCGAGCGCGAGCAGTGGGCGGACCTGCGGAGCCCGCCAGTGACCATCCTGGCGAACGGGGAGGGGTGCGTGGGACCAGCGGCCTTCGCCATGCTGAATGGAGACCTCATCTTTCGTTCTCCGACCGGTATCCGGACGCTCCGTCGTGGGTATCGCGATCTTTCCAGCGGCTGGGCTTGCCGGCACCTGTCTTGGGAGCTGTACCGGATTCAGCAGCAAACGCAGGTTGGATTCCTCCGCACCGCCTCCGCTGCCTTCCACCACTACCGGGTGTTGTTCACCGAGCTGCCGACCAACTACGTCAGCCCGGACCCGGCGGGGAACCGCGAGCGTGGCATCATTTTCCCGTGGACCTCCGTCCTGCTGACGGCTGGCATTTCCGGGATCAATCAGGAGACGGGTCCGGCATGGGAAGGAATCTGGACGGGGCTGAACCTCTTCCAGGTCATGGCGATCAACGTCAATCGAGTTCCGCGGCTGGTTGGCGTGGCGCTGGATTCGACCGAGCGCATCGCCTTCTACGAACTGAGCTACGACCATTCCCAGGACCTCGGGAGCACTAAACAGGAACAGCTCGTTCAGTGGGGGTTTGAGACCCGCAGCCTGTTCAGCAAGCAACGACTTCAGCGCAAGCGGCTCAAGGACCTCGAAATGGGGCTGACGAACATCCAGACCGACGTGACGGTTAAGGTGCTCTACCGCCAGCACGGGCACATCAATTGGCAGGTGTGGGGGCAGAAGAGCGTCAAGCTGCCGAAGGGGGGATGCACCACTTGCGCACCACAAGTTGATATGTCCGGGAATGTGACCGGCGAAACGGGCGTGGGGCTGTTCAACCTCGCGCCGAAAGCTGCCTATCCGATCCGGTTTGGCGATCCGACGGATGACGATTGCCTGACGGATGCCGGACGCCCGATGCCTGAGATGTACGCCATCCAGCTTCGCGTCGAAGTCACCGGGCATTGTGCCGTCTCTTACCTCCTGGCTCGCGCGGTTGTGTTGCCCCGCATTGAAGCGTACGAATGCACAACGGAAGTGCTGGCTGGGCAGCAAGGATTCTGCACCACCAGCAACGTGGAGTACGCCTACCGCATACCCTGATCCAACCCCCTGAACTTGCCATGACCTCGATTCCAGTCATTTGCACGCCAGTCACACTGGCGGACGGGTACTGCCCGAACAGCTACCAGCAGTTCAACCTGGACATCATGAAGGCGCAGTGGAGGGTGGACTTGGCCAACACCTCCTACTTCGTGCTCAGTCCGACCCCGCCGAATGCGACGCAGTACTCCGATGCCATTTGGATCAAAACGGAAGACGGAGTGCCGGTACGGGCTTACACCTACGTCAACGGGTTGTGGCTTTCCCGGCATCCGATTACCGCCGGGTCCAAGCGCCTTCACCCCTTCGAGGGGTCCGTGGATGAAATCGCGCTGGAAGACGGAGGCTCGCCCGGGACCGCCACGGTGAACTCCGGTCCGTTCTGGGAACTCGCTTCGGACTGGAATGGGCGCATGCCGATTGGCGTGAATGACGCGTTGGTCGGAGGACCGGATTTGACGCTGCCGCAGTACTCGCTGGGATTCCGTAATACAGGAACCCAGGCTGATCCGCTGGGAATGATCCGGTTGACGGACTACCGGAAACTGCCCCAGCACACGCATGGTCTGGGCTGGGGGGATGGAGCCCAAGCGTATGGCGCTGATTTGTCCCTGCCGGCGATTGAAAGCCAAGCTTCGACCTTGGCGGAGCTGTACGAATTGACCGCTCCGGTGTCCGCTGGGGTGTGGGAAGCGAGCAGCAATTCACTCGAACGCACGGGCCAGGCAACCGGGTTCACCCAGTTCACGCAACTGAACACGTTCTCTTGGGATGCCGCCGCCCCGCGCAACACGGCGAGAACGGTCGAGAACTTCGAGAACCGTGTCCCGATTGTCGCCGTTCACTGGATGCGCCGAACGATCCGCCAGTACTACGCCGAAGCGTAAGGATGAACTATGATCACCACCGAAGAACGCCGACAAATGGCCCGAGCGCTCCAAGGACGACGGACAGATTCCCGCCTCGCGGCGCCCGCGTCCACGGGGGTAACGAATCTTGAACTGCGATTGCGGGCGCAGACCCTCGTTGTCCCCAGCGCCCGGGCAAAGCTGCTCTCGGAATCCGGCGCGTCGTGCACGCCGCTGTGCCTGGAATCCATCGAGGGGCAGCCGGCCGACTACTACGTCGGCACCAATTCAACCGGTGCGATAGGGGTCTGGCCGCTTCCAACCGGATCGTCCACCAGTGGCATTGCGGCTCCCCCAGGGACCGCCGCGCCCAAGGGAGTAATCACGGGGAGCATGAAGGGGCAGATGTACACCCAGACCGATCCGACCGGAACCTACATCCTGCGGCAATGGGTCTTCAACGGTGAACCCGGGACGAATACGAACTGGCTCTGAACTTTGAATTGAACCTCGAACCGAACCTGACATGAAACTCTTGACCTGGATTCTGGCCGCTTTCACCTGCGCCATCGCGCAAGCGCAATCACCCATCGGCAGCTACTCGATGAGCCTGTGGGCTCACACCAACCTGAACGTCAACCGGGAGCTGGAGTCCGGGGCCAAGGGGAAGGTGCTGGGGTACACCACCAACGGCATCATCGGGTTGCTCGATATGTCGGGCGGTACGAACACCGTCCCGGAGGCTCCGGCTGACTCGAAACTCTATGGCCGCAGCAACGCCGTCTGGCAGGCGTTCAACCCGGGAATCAGCAACGCCCCGGTGGACGGCAACTTCTACGCGCAGAGCAATGCGGTCTGGAAGCTGTTCACCATCCCGAACACCAGCGGACTCATCAGCGAAGCCCCGCTCGGCACCAGCCTCTACGCCCGTAGCAACGCGCTGTGGCAGGTGTTCCCGCCGGGGTTGTCCACGATGCCGTCGGACGCGCCGAACAACGGGCTCTGGTATTCCAGGCGCAACGGTGAATGGCAGAACTTCCTCCCCTCAGGCGGAGGTACGTCCGGGGGCACCAACCGCATGAAGGTGGCGGCGCTCGCGGAATGGCGACCGGCGGCAACCGACGGAACCCTGATTCCATCGGCGACAAACACCTTCATCAAACTGAACCACATCTACGATCCGGACGGCTTGTTCACGGGGGTCAATACCAACACTGGCTCGTTCCGGCTCACCAACGGCAATTACGCGGTCACGATGGTCGTCCCCATAAGCGTGGCCGAACAAGGCGGCGGCAACGTGCGCATCCCGTTCAGCATCGGGTTGTTCAACCTGACGACGACCAACGACGTGTATTACCAGACGTACACCATTTACGACGAAGACCTCTCGCAGTACTCGCAGGTCTTCATGCCGTTCGTCATCACCGACGGGCTCCAGGAATTCACCATCCGCGTCGTGAACCATCACGCCACCATCGATCTACGTGCCGGCCAGGCTGGCGGCGTGGTGGACAACCGCTACAGCGAGGTGCAGTTGCTCAAGCTCGATGGGCTCGCCGGGTTGCCGGAAGCTCCGATCAACTCCTCGCTCTACGCCCGCAGCAATCAGGACTGGCTCGCCTTTACGATTCCAAGCACGAACGGGTTCATCCCCGAAGCTCCGACGGATGGGCAGACGTATGGGCGCCGAGGATCGGATGCGTCGTGGCAACTGGTCACGGGCGGCGGTGGTCCCGCCAACGTCGTCATCGGCGTGGATGACATCGCCACGCTCACCAACACCGTCGTGCCGGACCCCAACGGCATCGAGCGTGTCTTGGTCAGCAATCCGACTAACGCCGTGGGCACATTCTATCAACTGAGGTTGCGCGCCCAACCCGTTGCGACGCCCTACCGCCAGGATGGCGGCATCAGTTACACGGACAACGGGGACGGCTCGCATACCGTGGTCGGTGACGGTAATGCCAGTCTCAAAGCGGACAATGGAGTCACCGGGCCTGGGCGCATTCGCATGGCCTACGATGTACGGATGGAACCAGATAGCGGAACAGATTTGGTGGGGACTATTATCCTAGCGGGTGGCGAGGGCAATCCCGTCTGGTACACGGACCTTAATATCACCACGAATTGGTCAACCAAAGTGATCGATTTCGATGTGCCCGGACTGATGGTTCAAGTTTTTGTCGGAAACACGAGCTCCCCCAGTTCCTTCACGGTCCGCAACTGGGTCTGGATTTACACGAGCCAGATTCCCTCAGAGTCAACCCCGGGGTTTCCGAGCAACGTGGACCCATTTTACGTGTGGCAACAGATCGCCATAACGTCGTCGGGCGGTGGGGGCGGGGCGGACACCAACGTCGTCGGGGGGTTTTTGACGGAAGCGGACTTGCGCGCTTCACCCCTCACGTACTCGAAGGCGATTGTTGGGACAAACCTTTTGAAGCAGACCCTTTACAGCAAGCTGGACATGAATCCCGGTTACTCCGTGGACCAATGGGCTATTGCCACGGGGTCTGCTCCGACCACGGAATCGAAACCGACAGGATCGGCATTCATTGAAGTTGCCGTCCAAACCGTTGGCGCATCAGGCGGAATCTACTCACTCCAGATCGGGACAATCCCAGGTAACCACTACCTCATTAAGGGAAGCGTGCAGTCCCGTACGCAGGCAGGATATACGGCGCTGGCTCCGTCTCCGAGGTGGGCCAACGTCGTCTGGGATGCCAACGGAACCAATATGACGTTGGCGGCGTTTCAAAACCGGAATTTCTCGGTGCAGTTCGACGCCACCAGCACGAACGATTTCGAGCTGTGGATGTACAGCATCCAAGACGCCACGGCTGGAAATGAGGATAACGCGATTTGGTTCAGTGCTCTTGAATTCTTGGGCAGCGAGCTGGCGAAGGGATTTCAAATCAGCACGATGCCCGAAGCCCCGATCTTGGGTCTAGCCTTCGCCCGGCAAGACGCCGCATGGGTGCAGGTAACGGATTCAGCCTTGACCCCGGTGGGCACGAATTCTCCATCGGGGACAATCGTTTCGCAGGGCAAAGGGCTGATCTACGGGCAAACGGATTCCAACAAGACCGTGGTGACGAATCTTTACGTGTTCGATGGAGTTGTCGGCACCAGCTCGCCCTGGCTGAAGTACACCCCGCCTGTCTCCGAGGCTCCCATGGACAGCCAACTCTACGCTCGCAGCAACGGGGTCTGGAAGCTGTTCACGATTCCGAGCGGTGGCGGGTTGACCACCAAATCGCTCACGGTCCCGGCGGAGAACTACCAGTTTGTCCCCGACACGGACGTGATCGTCATCACCAACACGACCCCGTTCACATCGGGCGATTACATCTTCACCGGCAATCCGATCATTCTGCCCGGCGTTGACGGCCAGTATCTGACCATCACCAACCTCTCCAATGCGGACCTGCAATTTTACCGCGGAACGAATTACGGCATCCATAGCCAGAACAACGTCTTTACCGTATCTTCGGACATCAAATGGGACCAGAACTACGTTGGATACTTCAGGTTTAACGGACCCACTGGACAATGGGATACCATTGGGGGCTGGCCAATTATTCAGACCGGGAGTGAGGTGACTGTCCTTCCGGCTCCGTGGTCCGCTCCGAATACCAACGGCGTGCAGTTGCTTTCCATTTCCGTAAAGGAAGCCCTCGCCGTCGAGATGCTGCCGTACATCCTGGACAACTGGCAGCGGCTCATGCCAAAAGCGTTGTCGAACGCGGCTTCGCCCGTTATCATCGTCCCGTGACCACGCACCACCAACGCCACAACACCGCACCATGAAAACACCCATCGTCCTCGCCGCCATCCTGGCGGTTGTCTGGGCTTCCTGCGCCCAGGTCATCCTCCGCCCAGGTGAATCCGGAACGATCTTCACCGCCCCGGTAACCTCGTCCACACCCGGGTTTGGTTCGTTGGGCTGGACTCGGGACCCGATCAAGGATGTGTCCTGGACCCAACCGACCAGTCCCACCGCCTTCGCCTACATCATCCGCGACACGACGGGAATCGTCGTTACCCCGCTGGATGACTTCGTGGTTCCGTTCGGGGCCGGAACGATGTGGCAGGAAGGCAGTGACCTTCCCGAATTGGTCTGGCTTCGGGTGGTCTTGAGCAACGATCCGCTCGCGCCGGGTGATACCGTCCGAAGCTATGCTCTGCGCTCCGGACGATTCGGGTTCGACCGGCCTGGCGCCGGGCCTTTCGAGGTGCCCGAGCCCAAACACATCGCGGTTCTGGTGGCAGTGGGGCTGCTGGGATTCGCCGCCTACCGCAAGTTCTGGTGAGCCGAGAACTCAAGTTCATCCTGGCCCTGATCCTCATCTCCGGCGTGCTCTGGATCGTGGGATGCGCCATCGGAACCCGGCAGGAATGGTGGCTCCGGCCGACGACGGAGATTCGCGGCTCCACGAACATCGTGACCCCGTAGAATTCGGCATTGACGCCACGACGTAACGGGTGGAATTTCCCGCGCATGAAGAAATCCAAAGGCCACGAGTGCCACCCCGTCTCCAAGCCCGCAAAGCAGGGCAAGCTCGCCCAGCCGAAGCCCCAGCCGAAGAAGGAAAAGGGAGGCGAACAGGAGAAGTACGGCGGCTGACCCAATCTCACGTTCCCTCACAGGCACTGGCACTTCCGCCCCGGTCGCGTCCCCACCCGTCCGGGGCGGTCGTGCGTTCAGTAGGACCCGCGCTGGTCCAGGTGCCCTCGCAACAGCTTCTCGACCGGCCAGCCGCGCCGGTGCCGGGCGTAGAGGGTCTCGTAGTCAATCCCGAGTTCCTTCGCCCATTCGTGCAACCGCATCGTCTTCCCATCGTGCGTCAGTTCAATCGGAGACCGATGCTGCACTGAAGGTTCTACGGCCTGGGGAGCTTCGGTCTTCCCAAACACCGCCTCGCGTTCGGTCCATCCGCGGCGAAGACGTTTCGCAATCACATGAAAATCGAGTCCAACTTTCTCCGCCCACTCGCTGACACGTTTGGTTTCGCCATCCAGCGTAATCCAGTGACCCGTCCATCGGTTCCGCTGCTGCATCTTCCGCGTCGCCCATCGGCAGTTTGAGGGTTCGTAGTTTCCATCGTTGTTGATCCGGTCGAGCGTCATCCCGACCTGATAGGTCGGTCCCATATCCGCTTTGAAGTTCGCGTAGTCCTGCCAGCGGTTGCAGACCGTAATGCCTCTGCCACCGTAGCGTTTCCACTCCGGACGACTCCGATTTGTGCAACGCTGCCACATCATGTTGAAGCTGTTGTAGAGCGGGTCTTGGTAATCACCGTGCTTCGTGTTCGCCTTCGTTACCGCCTCGACTTGGTAGCAACCGCAGCTTTTGGTGAGCCCCATCCGCAGGCTGTTGCCGGCTATGACCTTCTCCGTCCCACAGCGCGTGCAGCGGCACAGCCAGTGCGTGACCAGTTTGCCGCCAGGATTGCGGCGTGATTCAGCTTGGGAAAGGACCCGCAGGAACGCGAAGGTCTGACTAGTGAGATCCAGGAAGGCAGGCATGGTGACGAATGGCGCCCCTGCTGGAAGGGCCGGTTAGAAGGATGTGAAGCCACTCGGACCGGGCTCCGACCAGCAGGGACATTTCGTTGAGTAGCTTCACGCCGCTACGTTGCCAAACCGCTTGACGGTTGTCAACTGACGGGTCCATGTTCCCGACAGTCTGCTGGCAGAACTGCTTCGGCAGTAGGAATTAACCGGATCGGCGTGGCTTGCCGGTCTGCCAGCGGAGGCCAGAGGCGATGTCAGGTGTGCGGGTCCCCCCCTCCCGCGTTGCTGGTTCGGCTACGCCCCACCGAACGGAAAGCAGTGAATTCCGAAAACACACTTGACAAATGGCTATTGCAACACCGACAATGGACGGAACTAGGTTCTGTCAGTTCTTAGCGACGCGCACGACCTACGACAAGGAAATTTTAAGGGATATCAGACCATTCGACAATTATTGGCTGTCGAGAATGTCGCGTGGCTCGTGGGACGCTTATTCCAACAGCGTTCTGATCCAAAACCGCTTCCGGCACGTTGACGCCCCGCAGGATCGCCTGTGGCGGGATTACGCGAACGCCAACTGCACCACGACACCCTGCGACCCGGAGGAGAACGAGATCGGGTACGGCCAGACGCAGCTTCAGTACGGGTTGAAGCGGCAGAGCTGGCGCTCGCCGGTGTTCTGCTTCGATCAGGTGATGACGCAGGTGCTCGCCCGGGAGCAGATGGATCAGATCGTGGCCGACATTCTCCGTCCGGCAACGAGCCGTATCACCAGCAACCTCTACCGGATTTCCATCCTCGATGCCGCCAACGCCGCCGGCAACTGCTTCATGGCGACCGGAGGCATGGAACCGTTCACCTTCACTTGGGACACCACCAACGACCGGCTCCAGGGGTTCACCGTGGCGACCGGAACCCAGGAACCGACTTCGCTGCTCACGGTCGAGCACATGAAGTCACGTTACCTGCCGCTGGTGATGAAGGGCGCCATGGGCAAGAACCCGACCGACATGGGGCACTACCTCGAAGCGGTCACGGACCTGGAAAGCATCTACCGGTTGGAGCGTACCGCGAACGTCGTGCAGGCGGGAACGACTCCGCTCTCGTCCGCCAGCCAGTGGCGCTGGACCTCGTTTGCCGACAACGCTAAGTTCCACAAGTACGGCTGGAGCGGAGCACTGGGTAACTTCGGGATGGGCACCGACCTCTACGTGTTCCGGTTCAACAAGGTGGGGACGGGTCAATATCAGCTCGTTCCGCCGTACAACAACGTCGAGATCACCTCGAACGGCGGAGGCATGCGGTCCGTCCCAAACGACAACTGGAGGAGTGCCAACTTCCAGTTCACGATCATGTGGCATCAGGAAGCGGTCCGGGCGCTCTGGTTCCGAGCTGCACCGCTGCACGGGCAGATGCCGCTGCTGGTCCGCGACTTCACGGGCAACTGGAGGTTCGCGATTGACAACATCGGGGTGCCTAACCCGCGCCGGAACAAGGGGTATTTCTACGCGGACTTCATGTGCGGCATCAAACCGCGCTACACGGAGTTCATCGAGGCGGTGTTCCACGCGATTCAACCGGAGACCATTGTGGCCCAAGCACGAACCAGCGCCGACATCACCGGGGCGAAGACCCAGCCTTACGAGCCTTCGACCCTTCCGTGCTGCCAGGAGGCGACCTACACGCACACCTTCACGGTGTTCCGGAAGAAGGACTTTTCGATTGTCATTCCGGCGAGCGGGCTCACCTGCAACGGCAACATCGTGGCGAACGCGCAGATCACGGTGGCAGCTCCGGGCACCAACGACGCGGCTGGGTTCACCACGCAGCTCACCAGCTTGGCGACTGCGCTGAACGGTTCCAGCACGCCGTCGGCGGCAATGGGCACATGGTCGAAGTCCTCCGACAACAAGCTCACCCTCACGGGGACGCGTTGCAGCAGTGTCAGCATCGCCTTCGCGACGAGCTAAGGTTTTGCCTCCTTGGCGGGAGGTAATGCGGGTGGTCATACCCGCGGCGGCGTTTGGATGTTGGCGTCGCCGCGGGCTTTCCGGGTAGCGTCCGACATGGACACGATCAATCGCACGGTCGGATTTCGCGACCTGGCCATCACGCCCGGGGTGGCAGGCCGCGAGCCAACACAAGCGTTCTGGCATTCCTGGATAGCTGAATTCACCATAGGGAAGCGGGTGCTGGATGTGGGGAGCGGAGTTTCGACGGTCAAGGAAGACCTGCTCGCGCTGGGGACAGCCAGCGTTACCACGCAAGACCCATGCGACTGGTGTCCAACCGACCTTCACCTGCCCGTCGAAGCGCTCGTGCTCGCCGGCCAGACTTGGGACGTGGTCACATGCCTAGATGTGTTCGAGCACATCGTTGACTACGGACGGTTTGCCCGTTCGCTGGTGGCGCTCGCCGATCACAGTGTCATCATCACCACGCCCGGCGGGCACATCACGCGCAACGTGAACGTGAACCACTACCATGAGTTCCTGCCCAACGAGGTGGTTCAGCTTTTCGAGGCGGCTGGAGCGCGACTGCATTCGATTCGGTTTTTCCAAGGCATCACCCCCATAGACGCAACGGTTCCGAAAGCCTGGAAGCTGGCGGCCACGGAGCTGGAAGTCCATCCGCTCGGATTCGTTTTCCAAGTCTGACCATGCCAACCGCCACCACCGAAACCCGGGACGACACCGGCGGACCGCCGGACCAAGGCAAACCGTTCGGCCGCAATTTCAATGAGCCCGGGGTTGTCTTCTCAATCTGCGAACAGCTCATGCTCGCTGATTCGACCCGGAGCCATAACCGGGCGCGCCTCGCCGAATTCTTCAACGGTTCTCCGCCTTACACAGCGGAGGAGGAAGAGGCGCTACGCGTCACGATCAATATCAACGAGTTGACCGCCGTCGAGCTGTTGAACGTCGCCTACAACCGATTCGCCACCGTCTTTGCCGGACCGGTCGGGTTCGCGTCCATCGCGCTGCCGAAGGAGTTGCCGCAGGCGGAAGAGCTGAGCCTGGAAGTCACCACCGCCTACAACGACCTGCTCAAGTCGCGCCAGGATTGGATGGGGATGCAGGTGGACCGGTGGCGGTCCGTGGTCTTGCACGGCTGGGGGTCTTTGATTTTCTTCGATCCGCTGGACTACGTGCCGGTCCATGTCGCCTGTGATGACATCAAATTCCCGGCGCGAACCCTCGCCAACCTCACCAACGCGACGCTGTTTGTGATCAAACGCCGGTACAGCCTGCGCGAGCTTTACGAGCAGGTTATGGATGAGGAGGTAGCGTCGGATGGGTGGAACAAGAAATTCCTGAAACAGCTCATCAAAGAGGCGTTCGATCAGGCCCTGATTGCCTGGAATCAGCAGGGGCTGCTGGAGCATTACCAGCCCGAGAGCCTGACCATGGACCTGCTCACCCAAACCGGTTGGATGACCGCCGACGTGCTCCCGACGCTGGACATCTACATGGTGTACTACTTCGACGAGAAGGAGGGCGCGTGGTTCTGCCGCGGAGTCCCCGCCACCATGGGGCGCGGCGGTGAATTCGTGTATTCTCCGGAAAGCAGTGTGGGGAAAAAGGTCGAGGAAGTTCTCCACCTGCAAGTTGCCGATGCGGGAAACTCCACGCCGCGGCGCATCCACATCGTTCGCGGACTGGGCAAGGGGCTGTTCGGAGTTGGGCATCTGTACACCCGGTTGTTTTGCCGGTTCGCGGAGACCATCTTCGAGAACAGCTACGCCATGTTCCGCAGTGGAACGACGGATTCCCGGGAGCGCCACCAGTACGTTGACCTGCATCACCTGGCGGTTCTGCCCAGGGGAATCAGCCCCGTCCCGCAGAACGAGCGCTACTCGGCCGACCTCCTGGCGATGCTCAAGGGGCTGGAGTTCTTCAAGAACGAGATGGTTCAGCGCATCCGCTCCTACCTGGCGCATTACGAGGCGGGTGCCGAACGGGAGACCGCCACGCAGACCAACGCCAAAGTCGCCGCGGCCCAGGGCATCATGCAAAGCCAGATCAGCCTGGCGATGCAGCAGGAAGCGACGTTGCACCGTCAGATTCTCAGCCGGCTCTGCGATCCGGGTTTGATGATCCGCGACGAGGTTCGGGAATTCTGGCACCGGTTGAAGCCCAAGGGGATTACGCCGATCTTGTGTGCCTCGCCGAACGTCGTTGTTTCGGTTCCGCGCTCTTCGGGCGACGGGGACATCTTCACGTCCCTCATGGAAGGACAGGCGATCATGTCCATCCGTGGAGCGCTGCCGGCCGCGAGCCAACCGCTGGCGATCCGGAAATTCCTCATGTCGGTCACCAAGGACGCCCATCTGACCGAGCAACTGCAACCGACCCAACCGCAGCCTCCGCCCGACGTGATGCGTGCGAAGAGCGACGTAGCCATTGCCAGCCTCGGGATTATGCCAGTGTTCGATTCCACGGTGAACCTGCCCGCCTACCTGCCGGCGTTCGTCCAGGGAATCTCGGAGGGATTGCAGTCGGAATCCCAGGAGCCGGAGCCCGACGCCGCCGACGTAGAGGGATTCCAGAAGGCGCTGGCAGTCGCTGCCAAGCTTCTCGGACAACTCGCCCAGGATCAGCAACAGGTTCAGCTCGTTCAGCAGTTGAAGAAGCAGATTGGCGCGCTGAACAAGGTGGCAGTCGAGATTGCCAAGGGAATCGCCGAGGCTCGAAACGAGCAGGGGCAATCGCAGCAAGACCCCGCCATGATGAAGGCGCTGAACGACATTCAGCTCGCCAACCAGAAGGCCATGGCGGACATGGAACGGCGGATGCAGGAGATTCAGCAGCAGAACCAACTATTCGCCGCCCAGCTCGAACAGGCAACCGCCAAGGCCAAGCACACGGAGGTTGACGCCACCATGCGCGTCGAGCGCCAGGCGCAGGAACAGGCGCAACAGGACGTGCTCTTCGAGGAGCAACGGAAGGCTGCCGAAGCCCGGGCAAAGACGGCTGAACTTGGGGTTGAACTGGCCCAGGTTCGCATTGAATCCGCCAAGAAGCAGCAGTCGCAGATCGGAAAGGAAAAGACGAATGGCTCAGACTGAATCCACCCCAGCCGAAGGTTCCACAAGCTATCGGATTTTGCCGAAGGTTGGGTTCCTGAACAACCCGGCGGAAGTCGCCGCCTACCGCAAGGCTCGCGAGGAGACGTGGTTCCACAACGCCCTGACGTTCGCCATCGCCCAAATGGTGATGGACCGGGATTTATGGGCGCGAGGAAATGAGCTGCTGGTAGCCGGCGCGCGATTATTCGTTGACGCCTTCTACAACCTTGATAGACCCGATGCGCCAAGGCGCGCAGCCTACTCACCGTTGCAGGAGGAGAAGGATCAAGGCTAAGTTCCACGCATGGCTACACCTGCAACAGATACCGGCGAAGCGATCAGCTCCACGACCATCAATCCGGACGAAATCCGCCTCGATACCGCCGAAGAGGGGACGGATACGTCGTTCCAGCAACAACTCGAAGAATTCTCCGGGGAAGGCGGCGGGGGTGAACCTGAATCCCAAGCCCCTGCCGCACCAGAGCCCGAACCAGAACCTGCGAAGGTTCCGCCAGGTAAACCCGGGGACCTTCCCGAGAAACCCATCAAAGCCGAACTGGATGAACCCGATCCTTCCCAGAAAGCTGCCCCTGCCGAGAAACCGGCAGTCGAGCAGATCAAACCTCACACGGAATTCGCGGACGCCCGCAGCCTGCGCCCCGCGTATGAAGCACTTCGCGTTCGCTGCGAGACAGCCGAGAAGGTAGTGGTAGAGAAGGAAGCCCGCATCGCCGAACTCGCAAAGCGGATCGAGGAAGCCAAGACCGTCAAGGAAGAGGCGGAACAGCTTCGGGCCAAGGTAAGCAACCGGGACTTCCAGGACACCGAAGCCTACCAGCAGGCGATTTCACCGCTGCGAACTGAAGCGCAATCCATCATCGCCCGAGCCACGGAGCTGACCATGGTCGGGGGACGTAACGACCCGGACAAGATCAGCGAAACCATCCGGCGCATGGTGAGCCTTCCCGACCGTGGACAGCGCCGGCAACTTGCGAACGAAATCTTCGAGCCGGAGGACGTACCCGAAGCGGTGGCGCTCGCCAGTCAGCTCGCCGACGTGGATCGCCGATACAAGGCAACTCACAGTACCTGGAGCGAAAAGGCGTCGGAGTTTCTGAAGACCAGCCGAGTCAGAGAGATCAGCTCGTTAAGGGAATCGGTCGAAGTCATTGACAAGGAAATGACCGCTCGGTTCGGGTTCATCGCGAAGGACGAGGCGCTGAAGGATTCGGAGGAGAACGGTGCCCGTATTGCTTCGGCACTGCTTGAGCTGGACGACCTGCCTGCCCGTCAACGCACGGCGGTCCTTCAGGAGGCGTTCTACCGGGTTCGCCATTTCGATGCGATGTGGACGGCAGCCTACCAAGCGCTGGAGCAACTGAAGATCGCCAACGCGGCCTTGAAGCGGCGCGGCATCAATCCCGTCCCAGGCGGCGGCGGTGGCGGTTCCGTCTCGAAGAACGGCGGCGGCAAGAAGGGCGAGGAGAGGACGCTGAACGACGAGCTGGACGAGGAATTCGCGAAACAGCAGTGACCGGGAAGCTCCTATGTGGACGAAAGCAAGTCGGGAAAAATACGGTGCGCGAGAGGATCGCGAAAACCGGAGACTCTGAAACGTTTGGCGTCTCATGCACCGCCATGGCTGCGATTCATGGTTCAAGGCAGATCGGTGACACAGCCTATCATCGTGTCCAACTGCGGATCAAACGAGGCTGGGCTGTTCATCATGCGGTAAACACACCCGTCAGGCAATGCGCAACATCTTGATATTCAACTGTTTATGTTGAACCGACCGCCTTCATTGCCTCCAGGCCAATGCCCTGTCCCGGGGAACGTCGTTCCGATTTGTCCTGACGTGCCGGTGTACATCCCGACGCCGGGGCCGGCGGGTCCGCAGGGAATTCAGGGGTATCAGGGGCCGAGTGGTCCGGTGGGTCCGGCCGGCCCGGGCGGAATCGGGTTGCAGGGGCCGCAAGGCGTTGCTGGTCCGCAGGGACCCATCGGTCCGACTGGACCCCAGGGGTTTACTGGGGAGCGGGGTCCGGATGGGGCCGACACTCCGGCACCGCTCTTCCGCATCAGCAGCGGCGGAGTGTGGGAATGGTCGAACGACTCCGGCAGCACCTGGACTTCGACCGGCATCTTGGCCCGGGGGCCGCAGGGACCGACCGGAGGCATTGGACCGCAGGGACCAACGGGGGCGACCGGGGCAAAAGGTGATACGGGCGCGACCGGGGCTACTGGTCTGACCGGGTTTACTGGTTCAGTTGGGCCAGCCGGACCCCAGGGCGTGAAGGGCGCCACCGGGGCAACCGGAGCGACTGGAGCGCAGGGCATCCAGGGAATCCAGGGACCGGCAGGACCCCAGGGCGACACCGGGGCAGCCGGAGCGCAAGGACCAGTCGGAAGCATCGGGCCGGCCGGACCCCAGGGAGTAAAGGGCGACACGGGTTCAACCGGAGCAGCCGGACCCAAGGGCGACACCGGGCCGCCGGGAACCGTTGGACCCATCGGACCTACCGGGGCGACGGGACCCCAAGGACCAACCGGAGCGACCGGACCAACCGGACCGGCAGGCCCTGGCGGACCGCAAGGCGTTAAAGGACCCCAGGGCGTCCCCGGCATCAGCATGGCTGGGCAGCTCTACGCCGCTGAAGCGCTGCCGACGCCAGCCGGCCAGGACACGGGCACCTGGCATGGCATCAGCGACGGGCAGGGCGACCTGAACTACGGGGAATACTGGCGCACCGGCGACACCGCTATCGTACGCAACGGCACCTACCTCCGTCACGGCACCGCCGGGAGCTTCAAGGGGCTCGTCATCCCGGACTTCGTTTCGACCGATCCGGACACCCGCCCAGGCGACTGGTGGATCATGTCGGCAGACGGTGCGGTGAACGGGAACTCCGTCAGCAAGGGGCAGATCGTCGCCTACGATGAAAACGGGGACCTGGTCATCGCGTCCGCGACCGTCGAACTGGACCTCCTTCGCGGGTTCATTGCGCCAGGGACGCCAGAGCCAAACGGCTGGATCATTGGTTACGCCAAGGGGCAGACGTACACCCAGACTGATGCGGTGGGCACCTACAAATTGCGGGACTGGACGTTCGCGGGCACCGCCGGAACCTCGGAAGGATGGATTTGACCCATGCCACAACTCTTCACGTTCGGCGAGTTCAAGGCGTCCCGCTGGCCCAACCGAATCGGCTACTGCCCGACCGATGCCCGGCTGCTCTCCTTGTTCAACGAAGCGCAGCGCCGACTGCTTGAGATGCCGGCGCGCTGGACCGGCTCGATCCAGTACGTGGACCTGGCGATTCTCGGGCGGCCGTGGTTCTGTGCTCCGCCAGGCGTCATCACCATCCTCGCCGCCTACAACCGGGACAACCGCGGTCGGGGAGAACTGCTCAATGGGTGGTATCAGTTTGGGGGCATCGCCGATTACTCCGGAGCACCATCGCCGCAGTGGATTCAGCCGTGGAGCGGTGACCCGGCTCCCGTGTTTCTCGCCGAGGACGGCGTCTCGCCGGTGGTGACCGATCTTCCGACAGTTCCGTTCTCCGTTCGGTGCTACGCCAACTTCGCCGCCGATGTGGGCAAGGCGACCCGCATCTACGGGCTCCAGGAGTTCAGCAACCTGCCGATCATCGGCAGCGACCGCCCCGGGGTGGAGTTGCTTGTCAGCGACCGCGATACCGGGACCGTGGACGAAACTCCGACCATCGGCAACGTAACGCTGATCGAGAAGGTGCAGACGACTGGCCCGGTGGATTTCTACGCCGTGACGACGGACGTGAACGGGGTCGAGACGGAGACGTTCATCCAGCAGATGGAATGGTGGGAGATGACCAGCATCCGCCAGCGGTGGGTGGTGAACACCTGCCCGGTTCCCTGCTACCTGAAGGCGATTGTGAAGCTTGGGCATATCCCCGTCGCGCTCGATACTGATTTCGCCGTGTTCGCGAGTCTGGACGCCATGGGTTCCGCCATGCTCAGCCTGAAGCGATTTGAGGAGCGCGCCTACGACGAAGCGGCCGGGGTGTGGGCGCAGGCGGAGAAGTTGCTGGACGATGCGACCCGCAACATGACCGGAGACCGCGTGACGGTGAACAGCCGCGGCGTGGCGATGAAGAGCAGAAATGTTGGATTCGTGTGAACCTAATCTATCCTGCAACGGGGAAGCCGATTCCGACGGAGTTCATCCGGCTGGACCTCCGTAACGAGGACCTGCGGAAAATCTCTCCCATGTCGTGGGGGAACAAACGGAGGAACCGAATCGTCTTCCTTCGTGAACGAGGTCACGACCCGCTTCCGCTTCTCGGATGGGAAGTGTTGAAGCGTTCCGGGGTCGAACGCCCTGAAGGTTACGTGTGCGATCACATCAACGGCGACGGACGGGATAACCGTTTGAGAAATCTGCGTTTTATATCCCGATCACAGAACCGGTTCAACTCGAAGCTGAACAAGAACAAACGGATTGGGATTCCCAGGAATGTTTATCGTTCTGGAGACAGCAAAAAGCGTCCGTTCACGGCAGAGATCACATTCTGCGGAAAAAGGTTCTACCTCGGACGTTTTGAGACCGCTGAAGAAGCATTCGCTGCCTACAAAGCGAAGGCAACTGAACTGTTTGGATCGCTGCCGTACTCAATGAAAAGCTAAGACCTATGGGCGCAATGATGTCTGGAGCAGGTTCGCAGCTCGCTGGTGCCGCTATCGGTGCCGGATTCAAGGCGATTGGAGGCATTCTGGCGTCCGGCGAAGCGGCCAAGCGAAGGGATGCTATCGAGCGCATCGCCAACACGCCCGGGCTGGACTTCAATTCCCTGCTCGGGGAGTCCTTCCAAAACCTGTCTACGTTCGCGCCGCAGTACAAACGGTTTGCCACGACCACGGCGACGGATCAGGCGGGGGCGACGGCGGCCGGGCTCGAAACCATGATGCCAGGCTACCGTGGCAGCATGGAAGGCAGCCGGGCAGCCTACGAATCCATGGCGCGGGGCGAGTTGCCGGAGGAAGAGTTGACGAGGTTGGCCCAACGCGGGGCCGAGCGGGGAGTAGGGTACGGCATGCCGGGCTCGGAATTCACCGGGCGTTTGAGTCTGCGCGACCTCGGCATCGAAGGGTTGAAGTACCGCCAGGCCGGGCTCGAAGGGTTGGGGAGTCTCCGCCGGGAAGCCGCCGCGACGACCCCACAGGCGCCATCCTTCTTGCAGACGTTCCAGGGGGCGATGCCGGGGGATGTGATTTCCCAACGGGCAACCGAACGCGCCAACCGAATTCAGATGCTGCTGAACGCCGCCGGAATGCCGACTGGCAATGACGTTTGGGCGGGAACGCTTAGCGACATTGGAACCGCTTTTGCAGCAGCCGGAAAATCCTGAAGAATGGAATTCTATGCCCTACGGTGACGTAACCGCTGAGTTCATTTCTGCCGGGCACAACTTCCGGTTCGCTCAAAATCCAGTCGCGAGCGTCTTTGACCTCATTGACACCGCGAAGCGGAACAAGCGGCTGAAACGGTTCGAGACCGACCTGAAGACGGCGCAGGCTCAGGGACCGCTTCAACCCGGGTACATCGAAGCGCTCTACGCGCAGCACTTCCCCAGGGAGTCCGCTCTGGACACGATCAGAGAAGCCCGGGAGCGCCGGTTGGGCGAAGCCAAGCAGTGGTGGCACATGCCCGTCGAAGAGGAGAAGACCCGCCGGGCCACGACGGTTGCCGAAACCAAGGCGGAGAGCGCCGAGGATATTGCCAAGATGCGGACAGCAGTGGATCAGTACAAAGCGGACGCAGGGCTCAAGGGATCACAGTACCGGGCTGACAAGTCGCTCGAAGGCACGGTGTATCGAGCTGACAGAACGCTGGACGTGGCTGGGATCAATGCCGCCAACCGTTTGGAGCTTCAAGAAATGCAGGACCAGAACAGACTGGTCTTTGGCGAGCAGCAAAACGAGTGGACGAAGGAGCAGATTGCAGCCAGAGGCAATCAGGCGGCCCGGCTGGAAGAGCTGAAGCTGAAGAACAAGAACCGTCCGCTGGACATCGTCGGAGAAGCGGTTTCCGCCCTGCACGACCGTGAAGACATGCGGAGCGCCGGGGCGACGGCATCCGATGTCGCCACCGCCGTAGCCGGGGCAGTCGGTCCGGCCGGCATCCCGATGGTGAGCCAGTTGTTGAAGGAAGGTGAACAACCCAAATCCCGGCAGCAAGAGGCAGGGGTGGTGATTGATGACCTGCTCAAGAGCGGCGAGATCGGAGCTGCCGAGGCGTACGGCAAAGCCATGGGTGTCATCAACCGCATGGAACCCGGTCGGGGCGCTGGTGAGTCGTCGGAATCACTCGAAGCCGAGAACAAGGCGGCAGAACACTTCTGGGGGATGGTGAAGTCCGGCAAGTCCAAGAGCGCCGCGCTGGACGAAACCATGAGCAAGTACGCTGGGGCGCTTTCACCCCAGGGACGCGAACGGCTGCGCAAGGCGAGCATGTACTCCGGCGGGTCGAAAGCCGTCATGGCGCGCATCCGGGAATACCAGACAGTCGCGCTGCACATGGTTGGGGAAGCCACCAGGATGGAGAAGACCATGCCATCGAAAGCGGCGGAGCGGAACCGTCGGCTGAATGAGGCGGTGCTTGGACTCGCCAAGGATGCTTTGGATCAGGAGGCGGTTGAGCTGTACGAAGGAAGCCTGTCCCAGAAGGAACCGCCCGCTGGTGAAACTGGTCCGCCGAGTCCGGAACCAGCTCCGGCTCCCGCTCCCGCTCCGGCTCCGGCTCCATCCCCGATTCCCAGCGAGCCACCGCCGGGCGCCGGCAAGGCTAAGAACCTACCCACCATGGGCTGGACACCCGTCCCCAACAAGGGGAAGGAACAGAACGTCCGCATCTACATCCGCAAGTAACCATGCCTTTCGATGCCAAGCTACCAGATCAAAGACGAGGTCACCGGCAAGGAATTCCTCTTCGAGTCTGACACCGACATCACGGACTTCGATCCGTTCATCGAGAAAGCTCGAAAACAGGTTCAATTTGAGGCGGAACGGGAAGGGATAGCCAAGGAGCGCACCAGCGTCGGTCGGGAGCGGCTGCGTGCCGTGATGGGCGGCCCGGCCGAGTGGGGGAAGCAATCCGTGGCGGGGTTGGCTGGCGTAGGCACCGCTGGCTGGCAGGCGGTCAAGGGCATTGCGGAGCTTGAAGCCCCGGCAAGTCCGTGGTCGGGAGAGCGGCAACGACTTCGCCGCACCTATCCGGATTTGGTTCCCCAGGAGAACACCCTCGCAGCCTATGCCGAGGACATGCTCGGGCAACTGGACATCGTCAAGAACGCCAACCAGCTACCGGATGACGAGCAAAGCATTCTCGGGAAGGTGCTCCGCACCAGTATCGAGTCCATCCCCGCATACGCCGCCGGCCCGGCTGGCATCGCCGGCGTTGCTATCGCCTCCGGCGCTCAGGTGACGCTTTCGTCGTACCGCGAGGACAAGCAATCCTTGCTTGCTCAAGGGTTCAGCGAGCAAGACGCCCGTGAAATCGCCGGGAAGTCTGCGTTGTGGAAGGGGATGATCACCACCATCACGACCAAGCTCGGGGGGACAACGGGCACGGAACGGGTGCTCAAGAGTTTGGGTGGAGCGGGCAAGCTCACCGTCGCCAGCGTCAAAGACTTCCTGCGGAAGGAGCTGCCGAAGGAAATGCTGTCTGAGTACACGGAGGAGGCGATTGACGAAGGCGCCCAAGCCATCGTGGACAAGGCGTCTATCAATCCCGACCTGACCTGGCGGGACATCGCCTCCCGAGCGCATGAAGCCGGCGGGCTCGGGGCGCTCATGGCGGCAAGCATGGCGGGGCCGGCCTACGTGAGCGAACGCCGGGCGCATGCACAGGAACTCCGCCAGGAAAAGGAAGCGGCGGATCGGGATCGCCAGGCGATTGAATCCCTCTGGCATCCGGGAACCGCGCAGGGCGGCAACCTGGAAGCCCAGAAAGCCGTCGAGTCCGTTGACTCCCCATGGTCCGGATTTGCTCGCGAGACGATGCGGGTGGATCAGGAGATTGATCGGGCCAGGAAGAAGCGTGATCAGGAGCGCGAATCACTGCTCCAACCCGCCAGCCCCGCGAACCTGCTGGCTATCGCGGCCGACCTGGCGCCACGGGTTCAGGACCCCACTCGGGCAGCTCAACTCCGGAAGCTCATGGCGGCCCGGGACGCCGAAGGCATCGCCCAGATGCTTGACCTTGTGGTTGATCCGGAAACCCAAGAGATGCCCGACCGGTTCCGCCATGTTCCTCCGGCATCGGAGCGTGCGAACCTTCCTCCGTCCGCCGCCGAGCGCGGGCTGTTGGAAGCGCCGGGTGAAGTGGTCACGGACGAACAGAACCCCGCCGACGTGCTGACTCACGGTTCGCCGGTTGACCTCGCCATTGCCCGGGGGAAGTTCGAGCGCGAGCGTGCCGCCAGTCGTCCGGTGCTGGACGAGGCGGGCATCTTCAACCTCGCCCGGCAGCGGATTGACGCCCGACCGGAGGGCATCGAAGCCACCATCCTCAAGCGGCTGATCCAGCGTCGAGACGTGGCGGCCATGTCGGACCTGCTCCAGGTGCAGCTCGGGGTGCAGGTGCCCATGGCGCAGGAAGGCGGTCCGCCGGAAGCCAAGCTCGAAGTCGAGGACCTGCCCGACGGTTATCGGGTATCGGGGCTGAGCGTTCCGCCGGAGCATCGGGGGAAGGGGATAGGTTCCCGTGCGCTCCAGGGGATCATTGACCGAAGCGAGGAGACGGGCAAACCGATCTACCTGACGGCGGATGCTGAGCCCGGGCGGCAGGAGGACCTGAACCGGTTCTACCTGCGGCACGGGTTCCGACAGTTCTCGGCCGACCCGCTTACGGGCAAGCCGATGATGCGGCGTGATCCGACCTCCCGAGTCGTGAAGCTGCCGGCGCAAACCGCCGCGGGGCGTATCGGTCCGACCCAACCTCCGCCGCCGACACCGCCTCCGCCGACCGTCACCAAGCTGCCGGCGAAGCCCGCCGCCGCCCCCGTCGGACCCAAGAAGCCGGCCGCTCCGGCTCCGCCGACGGAGGCTCCAGGCGTCACCTACAATCGGTCATATCGGATAGCGGGTTGGGTTGTGGATCGGCTGAACCAAGGCAAGAAGTGGACCAACGCCGAGTTGTTCCAGGTGGCAGACCATCAATTCCTCGGAACCCAGGCGCAGGGTGTTTACACCCCGAAGGACGCCTACGACGCCCAGGAAATGGGCATCAATCTCTACATCAGCCGAAATCTGCTCAACCTCGGGACGGAGGCGGACCCGGAAGCCGTTCAGCAGGACGTTCGCTTCCTCAAGCAGCTCACCGACCTGCCGCCAACGCAGACCCGGCGGACGGGCGAGCCGCAGGAATTCAAGCAGTTCTCCACCCCGCCGCCCCTGGCGATGGTCGTGAACTGGGTGGGCAACACCCGCCCGGGCGAAGTCGTGATCGAACCCAGCGCCGGGGTCGGGGGCATCGCGCTCTTCGCCCACCTGTCTGGGGGCAACGTCACGATCAACGAGCTGAGTGAGCGTCGGCGTGCGCTGCTGCCCTACCTGCCGTGGCGCGGGACCATCCACGGGGTCAACGCGGAGCAGATCAACATCACGTTCCCCCAGGACATCCGTCCGACGCTCATCCTGATGAACCCGCCGTTCTCGGCGACCGCGGAGCGCATCCCCGGGCACCGCGACAGCCGGATCGGTGCGACGCATATCCTCTCCGCCCTGGAGCGCCTGGAGATTGGCGGGCGGCTGGTAGCCATCGCCGGTGAAGGCATGGCGCTGGACCGTCCGCTGTTCAAAAAGTGGTGGGAGGGCATCCGCCAGAAGTACACCGTCCGCGCCCACATCGGGATTTCAGGCAACGAGTACCGCAAGTACGGCACGACGTTCGGCAACCAGATCATCGTCATAGACAAAACCGGTCCAACGACCGAAACTCCAATAGCCGGACAGGTGGAGAAGATCGAAGACCTCATCCCGCTGCTCAACGATGTACGCTCTGACCGACCAACAAGCCCTGCAACTGCCGCTCAACAAGAAGGCGCAGTGGTTCCTAGTGGCCAACGGAATCCCCCAGGATTACGGGAACCCCTGGCTGGACCTGGCGACTTGGGGAATGTCGGTAACGCCCCGGGAGGACCGACCGGTACGGGAGAAATGGGAGGACATGGAGGCGGCCCTGGAACGGCTGGCACCCATGGGGCCGGCGCAGAGCCTCCTGTGGCTGATGAATCCGGAGGACTCGTTCAACCCGAACCCAGACCTGGAGCTGCCGAACCCGCTGGAGGAACTGAACAGCCCGAAGCTCCTGGCGGGAACGCTCCTCGAAGCCCTCGAAGACGCCCTCAGCGACCGCCGAGCGGAACTCCTCCCGCCGATGCCCTGAACAACCTGAGCGCGGAGGATCAGGCCGCGTATCAGAAGACCCTCGATGACTTGCGCGCTGCGCTCGGGGGCGCCAGCAGCATCGGGCCGAAGTTCTTCGAGATTGGGGCCAAGCTCGCCTACTTCCACCTGAAGGCGGGGGTTCGTAGCTTCAAGCGATTCGTCGAAGGCGTTCGTTCGCAAGTCGCCGACATTTGGGACAAGCTCAAGCCGTACCTGCATGGGTTCTGGACCTCCGCCAGCGTCGAATTCCCCGACGCCGAGGAGCTGACCCGTTCGCAAGCCGCCGCCATCATCGCGAGCGTTGAAGCCCCGGAGCCTGCGCCGGCACCGGAACCGCCCACGCAGATTGAATCTGAGGTTGTCAGCCAGCATCCCGACCCGATCATCACCCCGCCGCAGTACACGCTAAAGGTGGTGGTGCCCGATGCGGACACCCTGGTCGAGAAGCAGGCGATTTTCGATCAGTACTCGCCTTCCATCCCCGTCAACGGCGGGAAACCGCATGTCACCGCGCTCTGTGAATCCTCGGTCATGTCGGCGGTGCCCTACCCCAAGGTCACCTACCAGCACAGTGTGCCGCAGCACCTCATTGACAGCGGCGAGATTTCCCATGCCCAGATGGAGCCCGTCGTGCTGGCGGGGCATTCCTTCACCATGCTGAATCCCGACGGGTCACGCCGCGGGTTCTACGTCGGCGACGGATGCGTTGCCGGCGAGACTCTGATTTACGATCCAGTCAAGAACACGCACACAGCTATCCGCAGTCTGGCCGAGGACGGTAATCCGATCCAGGTGCTATCCCTAACCGATGGTGGCTTTCGTGTGGCGGCGGCGAATGCTCCGTTCCGAAAGGGGATTGCTGACCTGTTTCGCGTCACACTGGACGACGGTAGAAGCGTTTTGGTGACGGACAACCATCGGTTCTTGACCCCTACCGGGTGGACGAAAATCGCCGACGGTTTGAGGCCCGGACAGCTTCTAAAATGCGGCGCTTCCCGGCCTCCGTCCATCGCGGACAGCGCCCAGTCAATTCATAGGCCAGGTGACTGGAGTTGTTCGCGAACAGCAACAGATTTTCTGGATCATTGTTCCGATGATTCCCGTCGCGATGGTGCACGACTTCGTCAGGACGCAGGTAGCGGCCAAGCATGGACTCCATCACCAGCCGATGAGCACGGACATATCCTGCCTTGGTTCGATGGGGATGATCCGGAGCTTTCAGCAAAAGGTATCCATATTTGTCCACCTGCTTTCCGCCGCGCCAGAAGTAGTTTTTCTCCATTGGGGAACCGGGGCCTTTCACTGATTTCAACCCCAACCGACGCATCCACTTCTGAATCGTTGGCTGAGCAACCCCAAGCCGTTGGGCCATTTCCAGTTGGGTGTGCTTTGCTTCAGCATTCAGCCTTCGGAGTTCCCGGAACTTCTCCGGACTGTACTTGGCTCGCCGCCGATTCGCTACGGTCACCCGGGCAAGTTGTAGAGCGGTCACAGCCGCAACCTGGCGTATGGCACAGGATAGTCTCAATTCGTTTTGAGCGCCGCGATGAGTACTACGACATGTATGTCCCGGGACCCGAGAACTACCTCGCCCACGGGATAGTCCACCACAATACGGGGACAGGAAAAACCAGAACCCTTGCCGGCATCCTCCTCGATCAGTGGGGGAAGGGCGTGCAGCGAAAGGCGCTCTGGCTGAGCGACAGCCATGGGCTGGCTGAACAGGCGATGAACTCCGACCTCGAACCTTTGGGAATCGCTCCGTCCGAGGTTCACACCATGATCAAACGGCCGAAGCATAAGGAACCTGAGATCAGCCTGGACATGGACATTCCGTTCCAGAGCGGAATCCTGTTCACCGCCTATTCGCATTTGGGTTCACCAGCCAGGAAAAGCAAGGGGGCCATCAAGCAGAACCGCACCGAGCAACTGATCAAGTGGTTGGGCAAGGATTTCGACGGGGTCATCATCTGCGACGAGTGTCACAACATACGGAACAGCGAAGACTCAATCTCCGACGAAAAGAGGGGGGCGAATCGAGCCAAGGAAACCCTGCGGATCATCCATTCGTTCCCGAAAGCGCCCGTCGTGTTCGCCTCGGCCACCGGGATGAGCGAGCTACAGAATGTCGCCTACCTCGGACGGCTCGGGTTGTGGGGGGACAGGACCCCGTTCGCCGACCTCGATGCCTTCCGGGACAGTATTCGCCGGGCTGGCACATCCGGTCTGGAAAAGCTCGCCGCCGACATGAAGGCGATGGGGCTCTACTGCTCACGCGGGCTGGATATGCGCGGGGTAGGGTACGATCAGGTTGTCGTCCCGCTCCACCCCAACCAGCGCCAGATGTACGACCAGATTGCGAATGCGTGGTCACGCGTGATCCAGTCGTATGAGCAGGGGGTCCAGAATGGGAAGATGAGCCCCCTGATGCGGATGAACCTCAATGCGACGCTGTGGGGTGCACACCAGCGCTGCATGAACGACCTCATCACGTCGTTCAAAGTCCCCGAGCTGGTTGCCAAGATCGAGGAGGACATCGCCCAGGGCCGGAGCGCCGTCGTTCAGCTCACGTTCACCGGCGCAGCGGCCGAGGGTCGGGACGTGAACGATGCTCTGGCGAACAGGCAGGACCTGGCGGACATCCGGACCAACCCGACCGAAGCGCTTCTCGAATACATCCGCCAGGAGTTCCCGGTTAAGGCGTACCATCAGGGGTTGGACCCGTTGACCGGGAAGATTGGGTGGATGCCCACCATGGGGATCGTGGACGGGAGACAGGTTCACATGGACGACCCGGAGCTGGTTCGGGAGCGAGATGCGCTCAGGGGAGACATCGGCAAGATTGCCACCCCGGAAAGCCTGTTCAACCAGCTCGAAAAGGCGTTCGGCTGGAAGTCGGTGGCGGAAGTCACCGGGCGCAATCACCGCCTCGAAACGACTGGCACCAAGAACGGCAAACGCGTCGTGGAATGGAAGGCGCGCACCCACCGCGACCGGGACATGGACGTTGAAGTCTTCCAGGAGGGAGATAAGCGCATTCTGGTGTTCTCCGCCGCGGGGGCCACGGGCCGTAACTACCACTCCGACTTGCGCGCGCGGAACCAGCAGCAGCGGGTTCACTACCTACTGCAACCCGGGTGGCAGGCGATTCAAGTGGTGCAAGGTGTTGGCCGCTCCAACCGGAGCAACCAGCGCACGCCGCCCTTCGTTTACGTCATGGCGACCGACATGCCGGGCGAGCTGCGGTTCATGTCCACCATCGCTAAACGGATGGATGAGCTGGGGGCTCTGACCCGCGGGCACCGAAAAGCCAGCGGCGATATATTCGGGGACGAGTTGAACCTCGAAAGTGAGTACGCCATCTCAGCCCTGCAAGTCACCTGGCAGAAGATGCTGGCCCAGCAGATTGAAGGCGTGGACCCGAACGCAGTCAGCATGGCGATGGGGTTCGCTCAAAGGCCGCCGACCCGCATCGAGATGAAGCGGTTCCTCAATCGCAGCCTGAACCTACCGATTGACACCCAGAACGCGCTCTACAAGGAGCTGACCCAGACCACCGCCCGCATCATTCAAGAAGCGAAGGAGCGCGGGATGTACAGCACCGGGCTCCGGCAGCTCGAATATGAGAAAGCCGAAATCCTGAACGATCAGGTGATGTTCCGCCACCCAACCACGGGCGCGACCACAGGGCTCACTCAGATCAACATGGTGCGACAGCATTTCTACCGGGCGTGGCTGCCGGGGACGAAGCCCGGCGAATTCGTCGTAGGTTACGTGCGGAACACGTCGAGCGGTCGGGTGTACGGCTATGAGCAGGCGTACCAGTCCATCAGCAGCGACCAGCGGCAAACCATGCTCAAGCGCCCCCTGCAAAGCACGCGCACGGAGAGCACGGTAGAGGAAGCCGAATTCCAGGATGAGGACGTTTACGAGAAGATCAGCACCGAGCAAGCCAAACGCCTGTGGGAGGCGGAGTTGGCCAAAGCCCCGAAGACCTTCAACGAGCAGGTGACGATGTTGACCGGTGTCCTATTGCCGGTCTGGAATCGCATCCCGGGCTCCGTCAGTTCGCAGATGTACCGGATTGACCTGCCTGACGGGCGCAGAATTCTCGGCCGGCTGGTGCCGCCGGAAGCCATTCAATCCGTCGCAACCAGCTTCGGGGTCACCGCCAAGCTGACCGGGACCCTGACGCCTCGCGATGTGTTCGATGGGGTCTTGAACCGCTCGCAGGTGATCATCCTCACCAACCAGCAGCAGCTCGTAAAGCGCCGGGTGAGCAACGACGAGCGCATCGAAGTCCTCCATGCGACTCCGGGAGGAATCCGGCAGCTCGTTCGCTGGGGTGGCATCATGAAAGTCATCGGGTTCTCGGAGCGGGTGTTCATCCCGACCGACCCGGTTCGCGGACTGCCCATCATCGAGCGCATGTTGCAGTCGAACCCGGTTTCCGGGGTGATTGACCCGAACGCGAATGCCAGCGTTAGCCCCGAGGGACCGCGCATCCGGGGCAAGCATTCCGAGGCGGAGGTCAAAGCCATCGCCGACAAGGAAGGCGCGAAGAACGTGCAGTTCATCCGGGACGGAACCCGCCGCAACGGGCAGTTCGTCGTCGAGGCGGAGACGCTGGAAACGACGGGTGAAATCGTCATCAACCTCGCGTTCATGCCGGACACCCGGGAGGGCATCGCCTCGATCATCCGCGAGGAAATCGCCCACCAGTGGCTCAATTCCGCCGAAGGTCGCGGGCGGGTTGACGATTGGATGGTCAAACACTTCAGCGAGGAACAGCTCCAGGCGCTCAAAGCCCAGGGGTACGCCCAGCGTACCGGTGAGACCGGGCACCAGTTCCGACGCCGCATGGCTGAGGAGTACGTCGCCAAGCAGAACCGCCAGCAAACCGGCTGGTGGCGCAACCTGGTGGACTGTGTGCGCCGGTTCCTGGCCGCCAAGGGGATCGTCAAGCTGTCCGCCGATGAAGCCGCCCGGGCGATCCTCCGCACGTTCAAGCACCGCCAGCGGTTCACACCGGAAACCCGAGACGCGTTGGACCACGACGATGCCACCCGTCGCACGACCGCCAATCAGGGGCGCACGATGCTGGACCCGGTGAGCCCACAGGAAGAGCGCATCGGAGTTCAGAACCTCGTCGTCAACACCGACCTCGATACCACCAAGCTGCACGGGGTTGAGCAGTCCATCGAAGGTCGGGTCGGCGGGGAAGGCACGTTCGCCCAGGCCCAGGACTTCACGACGGGCATGCTCTTGCAGCTCAAACTGCCATACTTCGAGGACAACCTCGATGTGATGCCGTCCCGCCCGTTGACCCCGACGGAAGCTGAACGGCTGCTCGATGCCACCAAGCACGCCATCTTGCAGGCTCGCGGCAACAAGGTCCTGTCCATCGGGAGGTTGCTGAACTACACCGTCGAATGCTCCAAGCGTTCGGTGCGGGGGCGCTCGAATCCCCTCTCGGACGACCTGCGCAATCAGCTCTTCGCCTGCGCCCAGGCCGAGCGCTCGCTCATGGGACTGCGGCTCGCCGAACTACGCAGCACCGGGGAGTTCATGCAGCGGTTGGCGGACAACTGGAACACGGAATTGACCCTAGCCCAGGCGCAGCAATTCATGAAGCCTGAGATGCAGGCGATCATCGAGGAAGCGCAGCGCAAGGCTCGCGAAGGCATTGACCTCCGGGCAGCGCTGAACGACCCGAAGCTGCTGAAGCTCATCCAGGACATCTTCTACCAGCGGGGCATGCCGTTCTCCCCCGACAGCTTCCGTACCTGGCTGCTGCGGTCGTGGGGGCGCCACTGGACCAGCCGGGAATCCCTGATCCAGAACATCAGCGCAGCGCTCGCCAGCGAGTTCAAGTTGCCGACTGGCGTCGCCGATGGGGCCGCCCAAGCGCTCGCCGACGGCATCATGCCCTACTACCGCGATTCCCTGCTCTCCGCCCTGCACCGGCGCCGAACCGGGTCCAAACCGTGGCCCATCGTCATCCAGGCAATCCGTGACGGGAAAACCAGCGTCGCCGAAATCCTGGACGACATGGCCGCCGCCGCCGGCTGGCGCAAACCGACGGAGACGGAAATCGCGTCCATCGAGGCGGACCTCACCGAATGGAACAACCTCTCCAGGCTCTCCGACCCGGAAGTTGCCGCCGCCGTCGCCGGCATCCCCGAGGCGGACGTTGAAGGACGGCGCATCGCGCTGAACCGCGCCCGCGACCGCAAGGTCGCGTCCACCGACGGGCAGCGGAACATGCTCACGACCCAGGTTCACGGCGTGTGGTCACGGTGGACGCGCCCGATGGGCCGCAAGACCAAGGCGCAGCGCCACGCCGTGCACGAGGCGGGAATCAGCTTCGCCTCCGCCAACCTGCTCACCACGCTGAGCTTCTTCACTCGCCAGCCGATTGACGTGGGAACGCAACTGGCATCCACCCAACTGTTTCGTCCCCTGGCCGGGGCCGCCGTGCAGATGATTGACGCCAGCCGGCATGGGCGGGGGCTGGACGTGTCGCAAACCGTCTTGGGCGAGCTGATCCAATCCCAACGGGATGCGCTCGGGAACCTCGGCATGTCCCTCCGCGACTTCAAACAGGGGTTCCTGCTGCGCGGCACAACCCGCGAGACCGCCGGAGGATTCGACAACGACATGGCGCTGTTCAGCCGCTGGAACAACACCGCCAACGAAGCCTGGCAGTCCGGCAACTACGCGAAGGCCAGCCTGTTCTACTTCCTGACCTCCGTTCACGTGTCCCTCCGCTATGCGGCGGCGCTCGATGAGATGAGCAAGACCCTGGCGCGCCGCCCCGAATTCCGCCGTCTGCTCACCGAGCAACTTCGCCTCCAGGGGTTGTCCGCCCAGGAAGCCCAGGACAAGTCCGCCACCCTGCTCAGGGATGTGTTCGCCCGCCGGGCCATGGCGGAGGCGGAGACCCGCATGCGTTACGCCGCATCCGGCGTGAAACCTTCCGAGCAGCAAATCCTGTCGTCTGCGGACGATCTACTCGAACAGTACGCCCGCGAGGAGCTGATGAGCCATGGCGTGCCGTCGGCCAGCATCAAACAGATCGAGGAGATGTTGCAGCGCAAGGCGTGGAACCTCGAAGAGAAGGGCGGCCCAGGCGGAACCGTGGCGCGCATGCTCAAGCCGATCCGGGAGTGGCCGCTCGTCGGGCTGGCTGGGCTCTACTCGAACGCCATCGGCATCGGCATCAATCGCATGCTCATGTACTCGCCGCTCGGGTTCTTCCCCGGGGTGTTCGACGACAAGCGCCCCGGAGGCGGGCAGAGCGGATGGTACGCCACCCCGACGGACGTGGCGGAGCGCCGCATGGAAGCTGCCTTCGGGACCTCCGTCCTGGCCATGGCGATTCCGCTCATCTACTACGGGCTCATGAGCGTTGTCCTTCGCGGACCGAAAGATCGGGAAGAGCGCGAGGCGTGGCTCGCCCAGGGGCACCAGCCGTTCTCCGCGGAGTTCCACTACGGCAACGGCAAGTTCCTGCGGCTCGGGTTGGGCAGCGGACCGTTGTCCCTCGTCAAGTACCCGCTCATCGGTATCGGCGCGTTCATGGACATGCTCACCGCCTCGGAACGCGAGACCGAAAAGCTCGAACGAGCTGGCGCAGCCATCGGCGAACCGCGGGGCGCGTTCGACATCATTGCCAACCGCACCGGAGCCTTCATCGGCACCATGATCGCCGCCGGAGGAACGGGGCGAACCACGCACGGACTGATCAATACGTTCATCAATCAGTACACCGGCGTGTTCGAGACCCGGAACACGGTGGGCAGTTTAGGCGGTTACATCCCTTACGTGCCGCTCGGGCGGGGGATTGACCGGGGGGCTAACCTCTACACCGACAAGCAGATCGCCAACTACCGGCTCGAAGCGCTCGAAGTCGCCATGCTGCCGCTACCCGACTACATGCCGGGCGTGAGTGACGTCCTCAAGAAGACGACCGGGCGGCCGAGCGCGCAGGACGTTGCCCCGTCCATGAACCTGTTCGGCGAGCCGTTGACCCCGGGCGGGCTGCAACACTTCGCCGACAGCGTTACCGGAAACCTGTTGGGGTTCGGAACCACCGAGCCCAAGGACCGGGCATGGGCGGTGCTCGCCAAAGCCAAGTACTACCCGACCCCATTGCGGATCAATGATGCCGTCTTCTGGTCCGACGAGCGCAAGGCGCCCATGAAGGAGACGGACTACATCGTCTTCCGCCGCGCATACGGGCAGCGGCTGAAGTCCTTGCTGGCGGACGTATCCGAAACGGACCTGGAGCAACCGGCCGACGGGATTGCCGACATGGTCAAAGCGTTGGACGCGGTTGCCGAACTCGAAACGCTCGATGCGCTGGGCTACGCGAAATGACTGCCGCTGACATTCCCGCCCCGCCCGGCGGGTGGCGCATGGCCTGCACCTGCGGGCTCCCCGTGATGCTCGGGACCGGGACGTTCCACGAGGCGTGCCTGGGTGCTCTCGAACACCTTCGGGTCTGCCCGCCGAACGCCACCAAGGCTACCGTGGCCCTGGCGGTGGCGGCAGTAGTGGATACAACGATGTGGACGAGCCGCGAGCATTACCAAGTTTACCGCAACCTGCTCTACGCCGCGCGTCGGGATGCCGCGGGGGTAGCCAGCTCACCGGTCCGGTCGGTGGGCGGGTGTGGCGCGTGCGGTTGACGTACCGGCGCGAGCGGCGGAAACAGAAACCCGGTGATGGTCGCCCTGTGAGGAGGTAGCGGTGACACTGGCCGCCGAGTCAGGCTGGTCCACCACCGGGAAAATCGAGTTGCGCACAGTCAGTGTCACGCACGGATGAGGCCACCCCATTCCGCTACGTCAACCAGATTCTTGCGCCGGCTGGTCTGACGTGGCAGCGTGCCCGCATGGCTACCACAGCATCAACGCCTTCACCTGCCACGACGATCAACACCGTCCTCCCAACCTTCGAGGTCCGCATCCGCGAATCGTCCATCGGCCGCGTCGTTTCCGCTACCGGAGCAACCTCGGCGGAAGCGGTTCGGAATGCCAGCGTTCTGTTCCTTCAAGCCACGCTGCCCGAGGAACACCCCGAGAACGCGATGTTTGTCGCCCCGCCTGCCGCTGAGCCGGACCCGAATGAGCCGTCGAAGAAAGAGGCAATCCTGTTCCGCAGCAGCTCCAAGTCCGGCAAGTGAAGCCCTCACCGATCATCCTGCCACCGCCGGAGTCGCCGCCGGGCGTCCCGTACAAGCTGATCCAGTGCGAGCCCCTGCGCCTGGTGCCGATCCCGGCGGACCAGCAGTGGGTCATCCCCATCTTTTTCCGGAGGTCAACATGCCAATCCGAAGCAAAGCAGAAAACCGCTGGCTCCACGCGGCTGAGGCGCGGGGCGAAGTGAAGAAGGGCACGGCTCACCGCTGGGCCGAGCACACCAAGACCCCCATCAAGAACCTGCCGGAAAAGGTCGGGAAGAAGAAGTCGTAGCCCGCAGTCCCTCCGCCAAGTCCGCCAGGACGCGCAACCGTTCCGGCATCCCCGCCAGCCGCGCCCGGATTGTAGCTACGCGCCGCGGGCATTCGTCGCACAACCGTCCGAGGCAGGCGGTGACCAGCGCCGACTCCGCCCGCATTCCTTCTTCCAACCGCTCGATCAGTTCCAGGTTCATTGCGGGAAGAATCCGTCGCGCCGACGGGAAATGCAAGAAATAGTGAAAAAGTGCTTGCACGCCCAACGTAGCGGTGGAAAGCTTCACGCCGATGAAAAAACGAAATCACGAGATTCGCAAGATCCCCAATATCACCTTTCGCGTTGACCCGTTGCTCGTCAACAGGCTTGAGGCAGCCCGCGACAAAACGGGTTCATCGGTCGGAGCGATCATCCGGCAGGCGCTTATGGCGTATCTGCCGCAAATCGAGAAATACAAAGGCAGGGATGACTTTCCCTGATGTCAAAAAACTGATGTAACCCCGTAGAACCCCCCAAAATCCATGAGTGAGAAAGCACTGATCGTCACGCAACAGTCATCGCTCGACCTCGCCGTCCAACGAGCGGCCGAGGCGTACGAAATCGCCACCGCCGATACGTCGGCCAACATCGCCAGCGCTCTCGCCGCGGCGGATGCCATTGCCTACCTGCGAGCACAGTTCACTCCCGCCATCGTCGCCAAGCTCCGCGAGCTGTGCGGGAAGTCCCTCGGGTTCCGCACGGACCGCGACGGTAAAGGCCCGTACGACGACAAGACGCTGATCGAATGCGCCCTGGAAGCGGGGCTGCGCGGGCTGCCCTTCGTCGCCGACTGCTGGAACATCATCTCGGGTCGGGTGTACGTCACCAAGGCTGGGTTCAAGACATTGCTTCGGCGGCTGGGCGATGTGACGAACTTCACCTACACGGTCGGGTTGCCGACGAAGACGGCCGACGGGGCGGTGAGTGATTGCACCGCGTCCTGGGTGCAAAATATGGTGAAGCGGGAGCTGGCTGTCAGCATCCCGGTCCGCACCGACTCCTACACCACGATTGACGCCTTGGTAGGCAAAGTTGAGCGGAGGTTGCTCGCCCGCTGCTACGAGCAGATGAGCAACCGGGTCGTGCCCGAAGGCGATGTGGAATCGGCTCGGCTAACCGGGGACGTGGATTTGGCTGCGCCGAAGTTCCTGGATTTGGTTCCGCCTCCGGCCGCCATTGCGCCCGCGCCGGCGCCGACCCCGGCTCCAGTTCCGGCTCCGCTACCTCCCCCCGCGCCAACTCCGGCCCCAGCCCCGGCCCCAGCTCCGGCTCCGACGCCGGCCCCTGAATCCCCCACGACACCGCGCCGCGGACGGCCGCCCGGGGCGAAGAATGCTCCCCAGCCTGAGCCCGCTGCGGCAACTGCTCCGGCTCCCGCTCAGGCCGCCACTCCGCCGCCGCCCGATGCATTCGTGCTCGATCCTCCGGCTCCGGTCCGTCCGGCAGGTGCCGTGACGCTGCCGCAATTCCGCGCCGTCATGTTGTCGGTGAACGTGACCGAACCTGAGTTCATGCAGTTCCTGACCAAGACGCACGGGCTCCCGGCTGCGGTGGATTCGCTCGAACAGCTCGCGCTGGTTCGACAACCGCTCTGGCGCTGGTGCGCGGAGAACACGCAGACTGCCCTGGACCAATGTCTGTTTGCCCTGGGACGCCAATGAAAATCGCTGTCATCTACCATTCGGCCGACAACGACGGGTTGCTCTGCCGAGAAGTCTGCCGGCATTTCCTGGACCAGAACACCAACGAGCTGGTCGGGTTCCCATGGGACAACGGGCAACCGCCGCCAATCATGGATTGGGGCGCGTACGCGCAGATCTATATGCTGGACGTGGCTGTCCCGGAAATCCTCGACGCTCAGCCGCCGAATCTGATCTGGATTGACCATCACAAGACGTCCATCGAGCGCTGGGACCACACCCGGCCGAACGGGCTGCGGATAGACGGGGTCGCCGCCTGCCGGCTCGCCTGGCAGTATTTCACGCACCTGCTCAACGCCGACAAGCTTCCGCCGAAAAATGCTTACGTGAACCGGGAAGTGCGCGAACCTCGGGTTCTAACCTACGCGGGAGAGTATGACGTGTGGGACCTCCGCGGGTCGGAGCAGACCGCAATCACCAACGCGCTCGAAGCCCTGGGCGACGAGTACAGCAAAATCGTCCAGGAGTTGCTGGAGGACGATAACGATCTCCAGCCAGGCCTCGACCGTCTGCTGTACGAAGGGAACGCGATCGTCCGCTGGCGCAAGGCAGCCAACGCGCAGTATGCACGGGCTAACGCCATTTCGTTCAACTGGCGCGGGCTGTACGTCTGCGGTTTGAACATCGGGCTGCGGGGCAACTCGCAGTTGTTCGAGTCCGTGCTCACCCGGGAGCATCAGGCATGCTTCGGCTGGCGCTACAACGGCAACATGCGGCAGGTGACGGTGAGCCTCTACGGTATCCCCGGGCGTCCTCCCATTGACCTGTCACTAATTGCCAAGGACATGGGCGGCGGCGGGCATGCCGGCGCCTGCGGGTTCACCATGGGCTGGGTCGAATTCACCGAACTCTGGGCTCGATTAACAGACAAGTAAATCTCATGAACAACACCCAAGACGACCGCGGGGGCTGGACCTCCGCCAGCCAAGCCAAGGCCGACCTGCTCTGTCCGGGCCGACACCTGGCGCAACGCGGGTTGCCCGAGGACACCAGCGAGGAAGCCGAGACTGGCTCGCGCATCCATGCGGCGGTGCTCGACGAATCCGTTCCGCTGCGTGGGGAGGAAGCGGAACAGGCTCAACAAATACGCGACATGCGCGACGCCTACGTTACCAAGTGGATGGAGGGAAAGACGTTGATCCAGACCATCGCCGAGACGCGCATGCAGTGGGCAGACCCCGAGACCGGCTACCGGCATTCCGGGAAACCGGATTTCGTCGCGGTGGCGTCCGTCCCTAGCGGAGCGCTGGTAGCGCTGGTGCTCGACTACAAAACCGGACGGCTGCCCGTGGATAAACCGGCGGTCAACCAGCAGCTCCGAGACCTCGTTGTTCTCACCAACGTAGCTCTGGAAAACCAACTCCAGGCTGCCACATGTCAGCTCATCCAACTCTGGGTGCAGACCCCGACGCCGGTCCACTACGACCGCCCGGCTATCGAGCGCGCCACCGCCGAAATGACCCAGCGAGTCCGCGCCAGCAACGACCCGAAATCGCCCCGCATCGCCGGGGAAGCTCAGTGCAAGCACTGCCGGGCACGTACCCGTTGCCCAGAATTCAGCGCGATGGTGCAGTCGGTTCTGCCGCAACCGTTGACCGTCGAAACGGCGCAGCAGGCCATCGCGCAGGCGGAGACGGCGCTCCCCGCTATCTCCGACGCCAAGCTGGCGTCTGTGCTGAATGTGCTCGGATCGGCGGAGAAGTGGATTGCGATCCTGAAGTCCGAGGGACGAGCCCGGCTCCGCGAGCGTCCGGGATGCCTGCCGGGATGGAAGCTCACCCCGGGGCAGCTCCGCCAGACCATCACCAACATCCGCACGGTTTGGTCGCGATGGGAAACACGCTGGCCCGGGCAGGCGGAGACGTTCCTCGGCGCCGCCAAGCTGGTGAAGGGAGACCTCAAAGAAGCCGTCCGCGACGTGAGCGGCATGAAGGGTAAGGAGCTGGCGGAAGCGCTGAACGAGCTGATCGTTGGCGCCACCACAGACACCGTCACCAGCCCGCGGCTCGTCCGCGAGGGTGAAGAAGAGGAGGCATGAGCGAATCCAAATTCGAGACCTGGCCGGAAGACCTGCAGGTGCGTCAATTCCCGAAATGGAGGAGTGAATGAAGTTCCCCGAACCCCTGCGCTACCGCGGTCGCGAACCGTGGACCACCAACCCGGGAGACCCCTACGGGCTCTTCGTCATCCTGCCCAAGCAACGTTCCTGGGCTCCGGCGGGACTCAAGATCATCGCCAGCGACGGGTTTGCTGGCGACGTGGACACGCATTGGGAGCACGCATCGGTCACGCACATTGACGACAGGGAGTGCCCAACGTGGACCGAGATGGACGCCGTCAAACACCTGTTCTGGGACGACCAGGAATGCGTCGTCCAATTCCACCCCGCCGAGTCCGTGAAGCGCAACCAGCATCCCGGCTGCCTGCACCTGTGGCGGTTCAAGCTCGGATCGTTCCCAACGCCACCCCTAGACTGCGTATAACATGCCCGCAATCACCGCGATCCCGACCGCATACTCTGGCGTCACGTTCCGTTCCAGGAGCGCAGCCCGATTCGCCCAGGTCGGGTTCCTGATCAACATGCGCCTCCGTCTGCTGCCGCTGCTCGCCCTGTCCCTGTGCGCGGCGGACATATCCCCCCGGCTCGCGGCCGACATGGCGGACATCATCTACCACATCGAGGGTGGAGCCCGAGCCCGCAAACCCTACGGGGTCATCTCCGTCCAAATCCTCGACGCCCATCACGCCCGGGAGATCACCCTGGCGAGCATCCGCGCCAACTGGCGCCGGTGGGAAGCCGCCGGCCGGCCCGGGACGTTCGGCCAGTACATGGCCCACCGCTGGGTTCCGGCTTCCGTGGATGCCGCCGGACACCGACGCTGGGTCCGCAACTTCAACGCCCACCTGCGAGCCCGGAGCATCCAGGCCGCCCGCCAGCCAACCCCACCATGACGATCAAGCCTTGATGATCCGCCAGAACTACACGGTCCGCGAGCTGATCAGACTCCTCGATGAACTACGCCCACCGAAATCCCCATGAAACCCAAAGCCAAGAAGCGCTACCCGGTCATCGGCGTGCTGCACGCGGACCCCGTTGGGACGTTCCTGCGCTCGCCCTTCAAGCTGTTCCAGACAAAATGGATCGAGGGGTTGGCTATCGTGCCCAATCCGCGGCACATTGAAATCCTCGCCGTGATGAGCCGACAACGCGGTCGGGGACACGCCAGCCGCTTTCTTTCCAAGGTGATGCGGCACTACGACCGGGTGACCATCCGCTTCGTCACCAACCGCCGGCTGGCTGCCATGCTCACCCGCCATAAATTCGACGTGGACCGGACCACGTCCACCTACACCTGGACCAGGCTCCCCCGATGAACCCACGCCTCCGCAAAGCCCATTGGCGAGCAACGACCAAGGACGGCCGGCGTTGGTCGTTCACCTGGCTACCCCACGCCCGCTGGCTGGTGATCCGGGAGATCACGCACGGGCGGCTCGCCCGGTCGCACATCCTCGACCCTGACGAACTGGTTGCGGCTGCACAGGGAGCCCGGCTGCTGGGTTGCACGATGCGGCAGGACGACCCCCGCCAAATGCCATTGTTCCACGCGCACAGGACACCAAAATAGCGGTTACCACGCCCCCCCCGAACCTCTGACAGCCGGTTCTCCCTCCGTACCCATGACGTTGAACCGCCAGTTTCCGCCTCAGAACAGCGTGTCTATCGGCTCCGGATCGTCCTCGGGCTCCGACTGCGCCTGTGCCACCGCCCTGGCGCTGCGCGCTGCGGCCCCCCGGGCTTTCGCCAGCCGCGCCTCCGCCTCCCGTATCGGCCCCGTCAGAAACCGCCAAGCGAACTGCGCCGCGAGTTGGTCCGTGTCGCAGAACACGAAGTGACATCGATATCGGCGAGTCCAGCTAGCCAATGTGCCCATCACGGAAGCGAAGCTGAATCCGCGTTGGACGGTCGCGGCAGTGAGAACTCCGGTCATGCTTCCTTCGATCACCACGCAGAAGGCATCCAGGCAACGACCGCGCGCCAATTCTCTCTGGAACCTTTCCCTATCGGTTCCGAACATCGATGCCATCTCCGCGCATCGCTTCAATTCCACGGCCACGTCATCGTGGCCCGCCAATGCCAGGTCGCCCGTCTCCATGGTCGCCTGCACGAGATTCGTTCCCGGCGGGAAAAATCGCGCATATCGGTGCGGCCACTGCTCGCGGGTGTCAACCTGGAGAGTCAGGTTACTGTCCATACGTGCGCCCTGGAATCAACAACGCGTGTCCACCAGCCACACCAGCGGTTCACCCTTGAGGCTCGTCGGCATCGTCTGCCTCCTGGACCGCGGCGTCGGCGACCGGAATTTCCATGCGCTGAACCCGACCGGTCAGCACGATCACGGCGAAGCTGCGTCCGCCTTGAGATTGCTCTATTTTGGCTTCAAGCTCGCCCCCGACAGCGATGAAGTCGCCCACCTGGACCTGCTCCTTTTGTGCGTAGTCATGAATGGTCACCCGTTGCTTGAAGACCTTCCCCTCGTTGCCGTAGGGCCGTCCGGCCATCTCGATTTGCACAACGGCGTAGGCCCGACCGGACTTGGTTTCGCCAGTTCCAATCCAGCAGGCTCTCCCGGCACAAAATCCGAATGGGCGCGTCATGCCCAAAGTGTCCTCCACCCCGCTACGTCACGCAACCCAAAACCCCATGCTCGTTCGTGATACCAAACTCGACAGGTCCGTTGAAGTCCGGGACAAGCTCTGCCTCAAGCGCCCCTGCTACTGGCCCCGGCTCGACCCCGGCCGGTTCGTGCAGAGCATCGGCTACCGCGGGGGCGGAAAGTGCTGGCTCTGCGGTACGCGGGAGATTCACGGTTGCCCCGCATCGTCGCACCAACCTCTGAGCTAATGCACACCCCCCTCACCCCAGCCGGCGGCGGCCACCTCAAACCCAAGCGCAAAGGGCACGTCACCTTGACCGTGCGCACGTTGTGCTACCTGCAAAGCGACGGCTACTACTTTCGGGCGAACCTCTACCTGTCGGTGTCGCCAGACCAATCGCGAGCCACGGTCATATTGTCGTTTAGCAGCAACTCCCAAAAAGTCTCCGAAGATACCTTCATCTTCTTCGGCCATTGGGTTGCCGCCACCTTCGCCAACCCCGAAATGCTCCCCCCCTCGGTTGACTGCCTCGACCTGTACAACCGGACGCTTGAACTTCGAGTGCTCTGCCACCTGGTCAACAAACAATGAACACGCTCGAATCCATCCTCGCCGCCGGTCCTACCCCGGGGGAATCCCACCGCTGGATACAACGCGCCCTCGTCGCCCTGTTCCGCGAACGGCCGGACCACGACGATTTCTCTGCCGTGACCCTCATCGCCGCCGCCTTCTCGGACGGGAGCACCGCGGCCCGCTGCTCCGAAATCCGCGACAGCATCAGCAACGCCCGACGGTTCGCCGCCCAGCATCCCCTCCGCACCCGGACGGCAGAACGGTGGCGCCCCGTGCCGACCATACCCACCCCCCCCGCGATCCCCGAACGGCGCTACCAGTCCGCTCCCCGCAAGGTTCTGTCCCCTGTCCTCATCGCCTCCGCCCAACGGCAGAACTTCGACGCCTGGGCGGGTATCGGCGCCGGGTTCCGCGCCCCCGCGCTCCCCGTGGACCGACGGCGCGCCTGCCGCATCGTCCTGGACGCGCTCTATCAGCCGAACGACTTCATTTGCGCGGGGGGGGACGTGAAATCCTTCCGGACCCAGACCTATGCGGAGTGGGGGGAACAGCTCCTCGGCTGTCAGTACATTGTCCCCTCCCCCATGGCGGCCCGGGAAGGGCGGACGAAACGCGGTCGCTCCTCGCCCCGTACCGTGGGTAACGCTGCCTCCCGCCGGCGCTACCTGGTGGTCGAATTCGATCATGCCCCCCTCCCCGAACAGGCGGCGAGGGTCTGGTTCCTGAGCGGCATACCCATGGGGCTCCGGCTCATCGTGTACAGCGGCGGCAAATCCCTGCACGGATGGTTTGACGTGTCCTCCACCCCGCCCGCCCGGGTCTGGACGTGGTTCCGGCTCGCGCTCTCCCTGGACGCAGACCCCGCACTGTGGTTGCCGCACCAACCGGCGCGCATGCCCTGCGGGCTCCGCCAGCCCGGCGGCAAGGTGCAGGAGACGTTGTTTTTCGCCCCACGCAAGAATTCGTAAAAAAGTTCTTGCAGTCCTGTTCTTGGCGAATTATGGTCGCGGCGTCCGGTATGTTGCCGGACACAACCGCAGTACGTAGAAAGATAGAACCATGACGAGCGGAAACAGCACCACCCTCTGGGCCGCGCACCGCGAATGGGCTTCCCGCCCCCCGGACCAACGGTTTCAGAGCATGGAAGCCCTCATGGCCGCACTCTCCGCCCGCCGGTCCATGTCCCGCGAATCCACGGTGGACATCGGGGACCTCCGGTGCCAGTCCACCCCCGACGGGGATTTGCGGCTGGTCAACGGGGAGGACATGCATCCAACTAACTGGTCGTTCTCACAGTTCTCCCGCCTGATCAGCGGCGTTCCAGACTTCTTCGCGCGGCTCCCCCCCGACATGGCCGCGGCCATTGTCAACAACCGTCTGACCTCCGTCCGCCGCGAGGAACGCGAACAGCTCAAGCTGCTGCGCATCGCCGAGGATGACCGGACCATCGTCCAAGCCTTCACTTCGATCAGCTACGGGCGCGTATTCGACGCCGCCGTTGCGGAGGACGCTGCCCGCTTTATCGAGCGCTCCGGCGGCATGTTCCGCCCGCCCGCAGCCTACAAAGACGGCGTGTTCGGCGCGGAGTTGGTGCCGTCGGGGCTCCAAACGTCCGACCGGGACGTTTGGATTTGCTTGGTGGACGGCGGTGACCGCTTCGACATCTCCCCCCGCGCCCAGCTCCATCGGTGCGTGATGCTCTGGAACTCCGAAGTTGGCTCGAAAACGCTCGGGATGCTGACGTGCTGGTTCAATAGCATTTGCGGCAACAACATCATCACCGGTGCACGCGATGTCCGCGAAATGCGCATCCGCCATACCTCGGGCGCCCCGGGGCGGTATTTGTCCGAGGCCGTGCCGCAACTCATGGAACTCGGGAAAACTCCGCCCAACGTCGAAGCCATTCGCCGCGCGGCCGCGTTCCCGCTCCGCAACCTCCCCGGCATCGGCCACCACGAGCAACTCGACGACGTGTGGATTAAGAGCGTGGCGGGTCAATTCGCGTTCACCCGCGCCGAAGTCCGGGAAGCCATCCTCGTCGCCAACCGCGAGGAAGGCCAGTGCGCTACCCTTTGGGACCTCGTCCAGGGCTTCACCGCCGCCGCCCGCCAAATCCCGCACGCTGACAGCCGGTTCGACCTCGAACGCCGCTCCGGCGCGCTCCTGAACATCGCGGGAGAGTAACCCCACACCTCCGGCGACCCGCCCCGGGCCGTCCCCAGGCTTTTCCGTTCCAACCTATTGACCCGCTACGTCCCCCGGCGTAAAAGCAAAGCGGCCCTTGAGGGTGGTCTCCGGCGTACACCTGCCGGACCCCAAGGGCCGCTGAACCAACGACGACGACACCATGCCAGCCCTTTGCTGCTACGTCAAGCGGCTTGACCGGTTTTGTTCAACGCCCAACCCTGCCCACACCATGACTGCCTCCGCCGCCTCCGCCTGCCCCGCTGCCCCCTCCGCCATTGACCCCGCCGCCATCGGCAAACCCCAAACCATCCGCCTACCCCGCCGCGGGTTGTCCGTCGGCCAAGTCTGTCAGACGATCCGCCTGTACGCCGGGCGGCAGACGAGGATATTCCGGCATGGCACAAGCCTCGCCGTCGTCATCGAGCCGGACGGCGAACCTGTTCAGCTCGAGTTCTTGACCCGCGAGAACGCTGCCAGCTTCCTTGAGCGTGCCTTTACGTTTACCCTGCCACTTGGTCAAGCCCCCAACCCCGAAGTGCCTGCTACGCCATCTAGGGACCTTGTAGCCGCCATCCTGGGCGACGGCGAGGTTGCCCGCGCCTTCCCCGAGGTTCGCGTTGTCACCGACATTCAACTGCCGTGGCTCACCCCAGAAGGAACGGTCGAACTGACGCCCCTGGGCTTCCACCCGCCAACGGGGACCTACACGTCAACCCGCGCCATCCTCGTTC
>Ga0208980_10000064_pt1 | contig 46574 bp, 47 predicted proteins | sample WetSurMetagenome_3_FD_187993 | JGI IMG/M metagenome (GOLD analysis project Ga0208980, IMG submission 187993) | Wetland microbial communities from Twitchell Island in the Sacramento Delta, sample from surface sediment Aug2011 Site A1 Bulk (version 2) | ecosystem: Environmental > Aquatic > Marine...
CGCGACTAAAGAAATTCCCAGGGGCGTGGGCGCGCCGCTGCTCGCCGCGGCTACTGCGGCGCTCGTGACGCAGACGGCCGGTCCGTCTGCTCGTCGATGGGGTGGATCAGGAACCAGAGGCGCACCAGCTCCGCGACGGAGCGCGTGCCGGTCTTGCGCATGAGGTTCGAGCGATGCACGTCGACGGTCTTCTCGCTGATTCCCAGGGCAGAGGCAATCAGCTTGCTGGGCTTGCCCTTGACCAGCTCGCGGAGCACCTCCTGCTCCCGGCCGGACAGGCAGGCGAGCGAGTGGGCCGCCTGGCGGCGCTCCGCCTGCAACGCGGCCTGCCGGGCGTCGGCCTCGAGGCAGTCGTGGATGCGATCGAGCAGCGCCTGGGGGTGAAACGGCTTTTCGACGAAGCCGGCGGCGCCGGCGCTCATGGCGCTGACGGCCATGGGTACGTCGGCATGGCCGGTGAGGATGATGGTCGGCAGGGATACGCCGCGCTCGCGCAGCAGCAACTGCAGCTGCAGGCCGCTCATGCCCGGCATGCGGACGTCGAGCAGGATGCAGCCGCGGCTGTCGTCGCGCAGCGCCTGCAGGAAGGCCTCGGCCGAGGGGAAGGTCGCAACCGGGATGCCAACCTCCTCGAGCAGGCTGACCAGCGATCGGCGCACCGCGTCGTCGTCGTCCACCACGTGAACCACCGGCTGAGCGTTCGCGGTCATGAGTCGAGTCCCGGTAGGGTGAGAACGAAGATGCAGCCACCGCCTGGCGCGTCGGCATGGCGCAGCTGGCCGCCGTGTGCCTCGATGATGGAGCGTGCGATGGAAAGCCCCATGCCGAGCCCGCGCGGCTTGGTCGTGACAAACGCCTCGAAGAGGCGCGGTACGACCTCCGGCGAAAGACCGGGTCCCGTGTCCGTGACGCTGACCTCGGCCGCATGACCGGTGCGCCGGGTCGCGACCCTCACTTCGCGCCGCCCGGCCGGGCTGGTGTTCGCCGCCTCGATCGCATTGCGTACCAGATTGAGGATGGCCTGCGAGACGAGTACGGGATCGGCCATCACGCGCAGCGGCTCGGTCGCGAGCTGCTCGACGACCTGAACGTGCTGCGACACGGCCTCGCCGGCAACCAGCCGCAGGCTGTCCGTCACGATCTCGTTGAGGTCGGTGGCAACGAACGCGATCTCGCCCTTGCGGACGAAGTCGCGAAGTCGGCGAATGATCGTGCTCACTCGCTTCGCCTCGTCGGCGATGGCACCGATGAGGCTGATCAGTCGGGTGTTGTTCGGCGACTCCGCCAGGACGTTGTGTTGCGCCGCCGCACAGTAGGTGACCATCGCCGTGATCGGCTGGTTCACCTCGTGGGCGATCTGCGTCGCCAGCTCGCCGACGCTGGCGAGGCGTGTCGCATGGGCCGCCTCGCGCATGTGCTCGCGCTCCCGCCGCTCGGCCGCCTTCTGCGCCGTGATGTCGTTGACGACGGCAATGAAGCCACGCACCCTGCCGCCCGGCGCGACATCGGGGGTATAGGTCACCGCGACGTCTCGGCGACCGGCCTTGGAATACTCGATGGCAGCCTCGAACGAGACGGGCGCGCCGGCCAGCGCGGTGCGAATGTGCGGCAGCGCTGTCGCGTAGGCCGGCTCTCCGAGCAAGTCCCGAACACTCCGATTCACGAGCTGAGCGCGTGGCGTGCCGAACAGGGTCTCGTAGTGCCGGTTCGTGAAGCGATAGCGCTCGCCGGCGTCAACGTATGAGACGAGGGCAGGAACGTGGTCCACGACGTGGCTCACCAGCTGACTGAGCGCCCGGTTGCGGAACGAGAGATAGGCAAGACCGGCCGCAGCCGAGAATGCCAGCCCCGCCATCAGCGCATAGGCGACCAGAAGCTGCTGCGCGAGCTCGCGCGCATGGGCGCCAAGCACGGCGCGTGGGAGGTAGGCCGCCAGGATCCAATAGGCGTCTGCGGCGGATGTCGCCAGGGTACGTGCCCGCGTGGCTGACCCACCGCCTGGCTGCAGCGGGTAGAAGCGCTCGAACGTCAGAAGCCCGATTGCCGTGTCGATGTCGCCTTGAATCTCCGTCGACAGGCGGCGCCAGACGTCGGGCTCGCGGACCGCCAGGCTCCGGTCGACGCGGTCGGGGTACATGAAGGCCCACTCGACGTCGTCGCCGGGACCCAGAAGCCAGAAGCCCTCGGCATTGAGTAGCCAGATGTTGCTGCCGCCGGGAGGCGTCAGGGCGCGAAGCTCCGCCAGCATGGGGCCAGCGAGGAAGTTGACGATGAGGATGCCCGCCCTGTGCCCGTCGAGAGCGAACAGGGGTACGGCCACCCGGAGCGTCGGCTTTCGCGGCTCCTCGACGCGATTGCGCTCGACGTTGAGGTCCAGGGCGCTTACGTAGAGCTGTCCCGCTTCGAGCTTCATCGTGGCGTCGAAGTAGTACCGTCCCGTCTTGTTCTGGAGCTGGTCAGGGGGTGCGATCTCGACGCCTGTCGCCGCACGGTGGACGCGGACCTTCTCCCAGCCGTCCGCTCCGATCCATCGGACCTGGTCGTACTCGGGCTTCTGCCTCAGGAACGCCGCGTGCTCCTCGGCAAGGTGGGCCCTGCGCGGCGCGGTGTCGTCGGCGAGCGCTTCCTTCAGCTCCGTCTGGTCGGAGAGATAGCGCAGATCGGAGACGACCGCCTGAAGGGTCTGCGCCATGATCCGCGAGCCGACCTCGACGCGATGCCGATCGTCGATCGAGGCATCTCGCTGGGCAGCCTTTACCTCGTTCGAATAGCGCAGAACGAACGGCACCCCGATCAGCGCGGACGCAACCAGACCGACGAACAGTGCCCTCACCAGCACTTGGGTCGAAGGGACGTGAACCGTTCGTGTCAGCGCGGCAGCGGAAGGCATTCGTGGGTCAGGAGGTCATTGGTGCAAGGACAGGTCGGCGTCAGGCTGGTCAGGGGTGAGAGCGACAGGACAGGTCGCGGCTCCTCATGATGGCACGACTGGCCAGACACCTGATCTCGCGAGTGGGGCTGCGAGACCAAAGATATCTTTAGGGAACGCACGGGCTCGACCTGGCACGGTTGGGCGAGATCTCTTGGTGCTGATTGGAGACGGCGCCCGAAACGGGGCTAGCCGCGAGCTGCGGCGGATGCCCCGGTGGAGCCGCTCAGCCGCCAGCCGCCATGAACCTCGCCAGCATTGGCGGCAGCAGGAGGGCGGTGACCAAGGCCGACAGGGCCATGGCGAGACCGGCGAAGGCGCCCATGACCGGGCTCACCTGAAAGGCACGGGCGGTGCCGATGCCGTGCGACGTCGCCCCGAGGGCGAAGCCCTTGATCGCGTCGTCGCGAATACCCAGGAGCCGAAAGAGGCCGGTGCCGAGCACCGCCCCCAGGATGCCGGTGCTCACCACCAGCACGGCGGTCAGTGAAGGCAGTCCCCCGAGCTTCTCGCTGATCCCCATGGCCACGGGGGCCGTCACCGACTTGGGGGCGAGCGAGATGAGGGTTTCCGTGCTCGCCCCCAGCAGCGCCCCGAGCCCGATGGCACTCGACGCCGCCGTCAGGACCGACGCCAGGAGGGCCGCGACGATCGGCAGGGCGAGACGCTGCAGCCGCTGGCGCTGGCGGTAAAGGGGGATGGCCAGGGACACGGTGGCCGGGCCCAGCAGGAAATGGACAAATTGGGCGCCGTCGAAGTACGTCTGGTAGGGCGTCTCGGTGAGGATCAGGAGCCCGATCAGGAGAGCCACGGCGATCGCGACGGGATTGAGCCAGGGACTCTCACCGCCCAGCCGGTAGATGCGCAGGGCGATCAGGTAGCAGACCAGGGTGAGACTGAGCCACAGGAGCGGCGAGGCCGCCAGATAGACCCAGAGGGTGGTGAAGGGGTCATCAGCCACGATTGCTCCCCCCACGACCGGTCAGCCGCATTACGGCTGTCATCGTCAGGGCAGTGACCGCCAGGGTGATGAGGGTACCGAGCACCAAGGCCGCGGCGATGGCCGTCCACTGGCCGCGCATGCGCTCCCAATGGACCAGAACGCCAACCCCGGCGGGCACGAAGAGGAGCGACAGATGGGACAAAAGGGCATCCGCGGTACGCCCCACTGACTCGGGCACACCCCCCCGCAGAAAGAGCCAGGCGAGGAGCAGCAGCATGCCGAGCACGGGCCCCGGCACCGGCAACCCGGTGATCAGCACGCTGACCTCGCCGAACAGCTGACAGACCAGGATCAGCGTCAGCGCCTCGAGCACGACGGCCTCACGCCCGCCCGCGGCCGACCCGGGCGTGTTCCGGTCACACCGCCGGTACCTGCAGGGTGCGGGTCGGTCCAAAGGTCACCGCCCCGACTCGGACGTGCTGCCGAAAGGCTCAGCTCAGCCACCAATCGACATCCGCCCTTCGACTCGGCCGCCAGGCTCTGCCGCGTTCAGATAACTGCCTCTTCATCGGTTGCCGGTGGTGACCCGGCCGCCTCCGGCTCTGCCGCACCTTCCGGCTTTTTCGGCACGCCTGTCTTGCGCTGGCGCTTCTCCTCCTTCTTGGCCTTCTTTGCCAGATCTCGCTGGCGCTTCTCGAACGCGTAATTGGGCTTTGCCATCGGGCGCCTCTGTCGGGGAATGCTCTAATGCCCGGATTGTACGGCACTATCGGCCAAAGTCTTCGAGCGCCTGCGCCGGACCGCTAGGCTGCATCGCAGATCCAAACTACGTCCGCCGCGTGCTGCTTCGGCCCGATCAGCGAAGGACGCAGCCTGCGAGCCCATCAGATTTGATCCGTTGGCGATGGCCGACGACGTCTTCTCGTCGGTCAGCTCGCAGGGCGCGCTTTGGGCCTTCGCGCTGCAGACCTTCGCATCGCGCAGCACCGCTTCGCCCTGCTGGCATCTTTAAGGCTCGGCGCGACCACACCAGCAGGAATGCCGGCAGGATCATCGGAATGACCTGGGGCGTCAGGAGATCCCGGGAACCCTAAGTGCATGAAAAAGCCCGCGTTTCGCGGGCTTCTGGGGCGTGGCGAGATGTCGGGGAACGGGTGATGGTGGGCGGTAGTGGGATCGAACCACTGACCCCTGCCGTGTGAAAGCAGTGCTCTCCCGCTGAGCTAACCGCCCGATCGTGAGCGCGGAATTCTAGGTGGGGGTGGGGCAAGGGTCAACTTTGCTAAACTCCGGCGCTCCCGGCCGCCGCATACCGCAGACTCATGACCGTTCGCACGCGCTTTGCCCCGAGTCCCACCGGCTATCTGCACGTCGGCGGCGCTCGGACCGCGCTGTTTTCGTGGCTGTACGCCCGCCGGCACGGTGGGCGCTTCGTGCTGCGCATCGAGGACACGGACCTCGAGCGCTCGACTGCCGAATCCGTCAACGCGATCCTCGAAGGCATGACCTGGCTTGGGCTGGAGTACGACGAGGGGCCGTTCTTCCAGACCCACCGCTTCCAGCGCTACGACGAGGTCATCGGCCAGCTCGTCGCCGCGGGCAATGCCTATCGCTGCAACTGCTCGAAGGAGCGCCTCGAGGCGGTGCGCGACGAGCAGATGCGCTGCAAGCAGAAGCCTCGTTACGACGGCCACTGCCGGCAGCGCGAAGTCAGCGCCGACGAGCCGCACGTGGTGCGATTCCTCAATCCGGACGAGGGCGAGGTTGCCTTCGACGATCTCGTCCACGGCCGCATCGCCTTCGCGAACGCCGAGCTGGACGACCTGGTCATCCGCCGCACCGACGGGTCGCCGACGTACAACTTCACGGTGGTGGTCGACGACATGGACATGGACATCACCCACGTCATCCGCGGTGACGACCACATCAACAACACCCCGCGCCAGATCAACATGCTGCGCGCCCTCGGCCGGGAGCCGCCGCGCTATGCGCACGTGCCGATGATCCTCGGGGACGACGGGTCGCGCCTGTCGAAGCGGCACGGCGCAGTCAGCGTCATGCAGTACATGACCGACGGCTATCTGCCCGAGGCGCTGCTGAACTATCTGGTGCGTCTCGGCTGGTCGCACGGCGATCGCGAGATCTTCGCGATCGACGACATGATCCAGCTGTTCGACATCGCCGACGTGAACAAGGCCGCGTCCTCGTTCAACACCGACAAGCTGCTGTGGCTGAACCAGCACTACATCAAGACTGCCGACGCCAAGCGTATCGCGCACCTGCTCAGCCCGCGCCTCGGCGAGCGCGGGGTCGATCCGGCGGAGGGGCCGGATCTCGTGGAGGTCGTGAAGGCGCAGCAGGAGCGGGCACGAACGCTGGTCGAGATGGCGGAGCTCAGCCTGTTCTTCTATCGCGACTTCGACGTCTACGAAGAGGCGGCCGCGAAGAAGCACCTGCGCAAGGCGGCGCTCGAGCCGCTCGCCGCCGTGCGTGGCGCGCTCGAGGTGCTCGACGACTGGAGTGCTGCCGCGATCCACGAGGCGGTCGCAGGCGTCGCGGCGGAGCTCGCGCTCGGCCTCGGGAAGGTGGCCCAGCCGCTGCGGGTCGCCGTCTCCGGCAGGGCGGCGACGCCCGGCATCGACGTCACCGTCTGGCTCGTCGGCCGCGACGCGACCCTGCGGCGCATCGACCAGGCCATCGCCTTCATCGAGGCGACCGCGAACGACTGATTCGAGTCACCACCCTCGGACCCCGAGCCCATGACTGACAACGAGCCGAAGGCACCGACCAACTTCATCCGGCAGATCATCGATGCCGACCTCGCCAGCGGCAAGCACGCCACGGTCAGGACTCGGTTTCCGCCCGAGCCCAACGGCTACCTGCACATCGGCCACGCCAAGTCGATCGTGCTGAATTTCGGCGTCGCCCGCGACTACGGGGGAACCTGCAACCTGAGGTTCGACGACACCAATCCGCACAAGGAGAACCAGGAGTTCGTCGACTCGATCCTCAACGACGTGCGCTGGCTCGGCTACGACTGGGACGACCGGCTGTACTACGCGTCCGACTATTTCGAGAAGCTGTATGAGTTCGCGATCGAGCTGATCCGGACGGGCAGGGCCTACGTCTGCGACCAGACGGCCGAGGACGTGCGTCAGCAGCGCGGAACGCTCACGGAGCCCGGCAGGGAAAGCCCGTACCGGAACCGCTCGATCGAGGAGAACCTCGACCTCTTCACGCGCATGCGGGCCGGGGAGTTTCCCGACGGCGCCCGCACCCTGCGCGCGAAGATCGACATGGCCTCGCCGAACCTCAACCTGCGCGACCCGGTGCTCTACCGGATCCGCCACGGCGTGATCCATCACCAGACCGGCGAGGCGTGGTGCATCTACCCGATGTACGACTACACGCACCCGATCTCCGACGCGCTCGAGGGCATCACGCACTCGCTGTGCACCCTGGAGTTCGAGGACCACCGCCCGCTCTACGACTGGACGCTCGACAACATCAGCATCGGCTGCCACCCGCAGCAGATCGAGTTTTCCCGTCTCAACCTGCAGTACACCGTGATGAGCAAGCGCAAGCTCACGCAGCTGGTAGGCGAGGGCCACGTGGCCGGCTGGGACGACCCGCGCATGCCCACCATCGCGGGCCTGCGTCGCCGCGGCTACACGCCCGCGTCGATCCGGGACTTCTGTTACCGCATCGGCATCACCAAGGCCGACAACACCGTCGAGATGGGCCTGCTCGAGAACTGCATCCGCGAGGATCTCGACCGCAGCGCGCCGCGGCGCATGGCCGTCCTGCGGCCGCTGAAGGCCGTTATCACGAACTACCCGGAGGGCAAGGTCGAGGAGATCGTCGCGCCGAACCACCCGAAGGACGAGGCGATGGGGTCGCGGACCGTCGTGTTCGAGCGCGAGGTGTACATGGACCGTGAGGACTTCCGGGAGGAGGCGCCGAGCAGCTACAAGCGGCTGGTGACGGGCGGGGAGGTGAGGCTGCGCAACGCCTACGTGATCCGCTGCGACGAGGTGGTGAGGGACGAGCGTGGTGAGGTCGCCGAGCTGCGCTGCTCGTACGACCCCGCAACACTTGGCCACAACCCGGAAGGCCGCAAGGTGCGCGGGGTGATCCACTGGGCCCCGGCGAGCCGTGCGATTCGTGCCGAGATCCGGCTCTATGACCGTCTGTTCACGGTGCCGTCGCCGGACGCCGACAAGGACCACGACTTCAAGGAATTTCTGAACCCCGAGTCGGGCGCGGTGCTGCAGGGCTGCCTGCTCGAGCCGTCGCTGGCCGACGCGGACCGCGACGCGCGCTTCCAGTTCGAGCGCGAGGGCTACTTCTGGCAGGACAGCAGGGACTCGACGCCCGAGCGGCCGGTCTACAACCGCATCGTCACCCTGCGCGACTCCTGGGCGAAGATCGAATCGAAGGGCGCACAGGGCGCCCCTGGGGCGTCGTGATCAGGCACCGATGGCCCGCTCTCCGCTGGACATCCTTCGGGCGTCTGCCTATCATTCGCGTCCTGTTTTTAGGGGCCATAGCTCAGCTGGGAGAGCGCAACACTGGCAGTGTTGAGGTCGCCGGTTCGATCCCGGCTGGCTCCACCAACTCCCGACCGGCGTTCCCCGCCGGTTCATTTTTTGCCGGGGACGCAATGTCCTTCCGGAGCACGGCGCAGCACTGGCAGTCACGCCGTCCCCTTCGTCTAGAGGCCTAGGACACCGCCCTTTCACGGCGGCGACAGGGGTTCGACTCCCCTAGGGGACGCCAATCATTCCCGGGGCGGGGCCGCCCCCTCCTGATCCGACCGATCGAGCGCAGCCGCCCGTCCGGAAGCCTGGCCGGCGTGCCGCCGCGCCAGGGGAGTGGTGAGCGAAGAGCCGGTGCGGGGTCGAACGCCGACCCTGGCACGGGAGACTGCCTGGCCGCTGCCGGCTATGCTTGCGTCCACTCGGTGACGAGGGAGGCTCGGCTATGGCGGCACTGGTTCTCTTGGTCCTCGCGCTGGTCGCTGCCGGGGCGGCGGCGCTCACCGCGCTCGCGAGCGGCGGGATGACCCCCGACGACGAGCTCGTGCTGCTGTTCATGATCCTCACCTCTGCCGTGCTGCTGTCCGGCGCGTCGATCGTGAACGCCGTCGACAGGGCTCGACGCGCGATCGAGGCGGGCGGCAGGGGCGGATAGGCCGCCGGTCGGGGGAATGGCCGTGGCTGGGTACGATGGATCTGTGCACGGGCCTGTCCAGGGCTGCCGATGAGTCGCGATACCGAGACCGGATTTCGCTTTGCGCCCGAGGATGGCCCGGTGCCCCGTCCGACGCGGCGGTGGTGGCCGTGGGCGGTTGCGGCGATCGCAATCCTGGCGCTGGCAGCTGCCGGTGCCTATGTCTACTCCAATCCGCTGTCTGCGCCGCAGTGGCTGCAAAAGGCCAGGGTGCTGCCGCCTCCCGCCCCCACGGTCGTCTACAAGTGGCGCGACAGGGCCGGTGCCTGGCACATCACCGACGCGCCGCCGATTGAGGGCATTGCGTTCGAGCGGCTGGAATACCACCGCGACACCAACGTCCTGCCGTTGCCGCCGCAGTTGCAGCCCAAAGACTGAGAGGGGTGGTCGATGCCGAGCCGGGCCGGAGCCAGATCCCACGTCTACCTGACGATGCTGCCGGTGTGCGTGGCGGCGGTGTTCTTCGGCGGCTGTGGCGACGACCGCTCCCCGGAAAAGCCGAAGACGACGGGCAGCCACGTGTGGCGGGGGCAGACCGACATGCTGTTCGAGGCCAGGGAGCAGGCGCAGGACGTGAACGCGCAGCTGCGGGCGCAGGAATCGGCGCTCGAGCGCGCGCGGCGCGGCGACTGAGCGGCCCGGCGGCCGGATCCGCCGGGGGTGTTGTCTGCTCGTCCGGTCAAGCGGCTATGCTAGGTATCGACCGGCACGGTAGCTGCCGGCAGTCCAACGACAGGCGGCAGACCCGCCATCCACACGAGGGGTTCGAGGAGGCAGAGGCATGACGACCAGCGTAAGGCAGGTGCTCGAGGCAAAAGGATCCGCGACGCTCTCGCTGCCACCCGGTGCCACGGTGTACGAGGCCCTGGAGCTCATGGCGAAGAACGACGTCGGTTCGGTGGTCGTCGCCGACGGCGACTGCCTTCTGGGCATCTTCACCGAGCGCGACTACGCGCGGAAGCTGATCCTGCAGGGACGGTCGTCGAAGGACACGCAGGTCAGCGACCTGATGACGTCGAACATCCTCACCGTCTCGCCGACGCAGACCATCGACGACTGCATGGCGATGATCACGGACAACCGCGTGCGGCACCTCCCGGTCGTGGAGAAGGGCCGGCTCGTCGGCATCATCAGCATCGGCGACGTCGTCAAGGCGGTGATCGCCGATCAGCAGCGGACGATCCAGCAGCTGTCCAGCTACATCGCCGGCGACATCAGCGCTTAGGGCGGCCGGTGGCCGCCAGCGCAAGCGTGCGCGGCACGCCCCTGGGTAATCCGCCGCTGTGCGATGCATCGTCAGGGCCTGGGGGCCGCTCCGGCCGTCCCGCCCTTGCGAAGTCTGGCGGGGAGCGCCGCCCACGGCGCGACGATCCGATGCGCCCTGTCTACTCGCTGCTGATCGCGCTCGTCTTCCTGGTCGGTGCTCCGGTTGGCGCCCCGGCCGGCGAGACCGCGGCCGCGCCCAGTGGCATGGTGGTGTCCGCCCACCGGCTCGCGTCGCAGGCGGGGGTTGAGGTCCTGCGTCGCGGTGGCAACGCCGTCGATGCGGCCGTGGCGGTCGGTTACGCGCTCGCGGTGGTCTATCCGGTAGCTGGCAATCTCGGCGGGGGTGGGTTCATGACCATCCGCCTCGCCGACGGCCGCTCGACGTTCCTGGATTTCCGCGAGACCGCGCCGCTGGCGGCCACCGAGCGGATGTACCTCGACGAGCTGGGCACGCCGCGTGCCGGGGCCAGCACGCTGGGGCACCTTGCGGCCGGTGTTCCAGGCAGCGTGGCCGGTCTCGAATACGCCCGCGAGCGCTACGGCACTCTCGGCCGCGAGGTGCTGGTTGCGCCCGCCATTGCGTTGGCCGAAAGGGGCTTCGAGCTGACCGAGGGCGACGTCGAGCTTCTGCAGCTGGCGGCCGCCGATCTCGCGCGCGACGCGGCAGCCGCCGCGATCTTCCTTCGCGAGGGCGGGCCCCTTCCCGTCGGTTCGCGACTGGTGCAAGCGGATCTCGCGGCCACGTTGCGCCGGGTTGCGCGGGACGGCCCGGGCGGCTTCTACAGGGGACCGGTGGCGGCCGAGATCGTCCAGGCGAGCCGGCAGGGCGGAGGAATCCTTGCGCCCGAGGATCTCGCCGGTTACCGCGTGCGGGAGCTTGCGCCCATCACCTGCGACTATCGGGGATACCGTCTCGTCTCGGCGCCTCCGCCGAGCAGCGGCGGCGTGACGCTCTGCCTCGCACTCAACGTGCTCGAGGCGTACCCGCTGGCCGAGTGGGGCCGCGATTCCGTCGACTATGTCCACACCGTCGCCGAGGTGTTGCGGCGCGCCTTCGTCGACCGCAACACGCGACTGGGTGATCCCGACTTCGTCGCGAATCCGACAGCGGAACTGCTGGACGAGACCCATGCGGCCGCGCTTCGGGCACGCATCGATCCGGCCCGGGCGGCCGAATCGATAGCCCTGATGCCGGCCGCGAGCGGCCGCGAGGGCGAGCAGACGACGCATTACTCGATCGTCGATTCGACGGGCAACGCGGTGTCGGTGACGACCACACTGAACGGCCCCTTCGGCGCGCGGGTGGTCGCCGGGTCGACCGGCGTGCTGCTCAACAACGAGATGGACGACTTCACCATCAAGCCGGGAGTGCCCAACCTGTTCGGCCTGGTGCAGGGAACCGCCAACGCGATCGCCCCGGGCAAGCGACCGCTCAGCTCCATGACGCCGACCATCGTCACGCGGGACGACACGCTGGTGTTGGTCATCGGCTCGCCGGGTGGGCCGCGCATCATCACTACGGTGCTCCAGGTGATCCTGAACGTGATCGACCACCGGATGGGCCTGGCCGACGCGATCGCCGCACCGCGCATGCACCACCAGTGGCTGCCCGACACGTTGTTCGTCGAAGCGGGAAGGCTCTCGGAGGAGACGCGCGCCGGGCTCGAGGCGCGTGGGCACCGGGTGACGGAGGGGCGTCCCTGGGGCCACGCGGCCGGCATCCTGGTCGGGGGTCCCGCGCTCGATTCGCTGGCGGCGAACGGCGACCGCTACTTCGGGGCCGACGATCCCCGCGGCACCCTGGGCGAGGCCGCCGGCTACTGATCGCGGCGCTCCATCGCATCGGCGCGGCGGCCGGGGGTTCTGTGGTCTAATGCGCCGCCATGTATCGGCCCTTTCCCCTGTTCGTCGGCCTGCGCTACACGCGGGCCCGTCGTCGCAACCACTTCATCTCCTTCATCACCGTCATCTCGCTGCTCGGCATCGTGCTCGGCGTGACCGCCCTGATCACCGTGCTTTCGGTCATGAACGGCTTTCACAAGGAGGTCCGGTCGCGCATTCTCGGCATGGCGTCGCACGCGGAGATCCTGTCCGCGCGCGGCGGCATCACCGGCTGGCCGGACGCGATCGCCAAGGCGAAGGCCGACGCGCGCGTGATCGGTGCGGCGCCGTTCGTCGAGTCGCAGGTGATGCTGGTCAATGGCCAGAACGTCAGTGGCGCCATCATTCGCGGCGTTCTGCCCGAGGAGGAGCCCCAGGTCTCGGACGTGGGTGCGCACATGATCGCGGGGCGGCTCGACGACCTTCGTCCGGACGAATTCGGCATCGTGCTCGGCCGCGAGCTCGCCTTCGCGCTGGGCCTGAGCACCGGCGACCAGGTCACGGTGGTGACACCGCAGGTGACGACCACGCCGGCGGGTAGCGTGCCGCGCATGAAGCGCTTTACCGTCGTCGGGCTGTTCGAGGTCGGCATGGGGGAGTACGACCGTGGCGTCGGCCTCGTGCACCTGCGCGATGGTGCCACGCTGCAGCGCCTGGGCGACGCGGTCAGCGGCGTCCGGCTCAAGTTGGCGGACATGGACGAGGCGCCGGCCGTCTCGCGCGAGCTGGCGCGGCGGTTCGAGGGCCTGTTCCGGGTGACGGACTGGACGCAGTCGCACCGCAACTTCTTTGCCGCGCTCGAGACCGAGAAGCGGATGATGGGCGTGATCCTGTTCCTCATCGTCGCCGTCGCCGCGTTCAACATCGTGTCGACGCTCGTGATGGTCGTGACCGACAAGCAGAGCGACATCGCGATCCTGCGTACGCTCGGCGCCTCGCCGACCGAGATCATGGGGATCTTCATCGTCCAGGGAACCTGGATCGGCTTCGTCGGCACCCTGCTCGGCGTCCTCGGCGGCGTGCTGCTCGCCCTCAACGTCGAGGCGATCATCGGCTGGTTCGAGCGCCAGTTCGGCTTCGACTTCATCGACCCGAGCATCTACTACATCAGCAAGCTGCCGTCCGACCTGCACTGGGACGACGTCGGACTGATCGGGAGCGTCGCCTTCGCGCTGACGCTGCTCGCAACCCTCTATCCGGCGTGGCGCGCGGCGCGGGTGCAGCCGGCGGAGGCCTTGCGCTATGAGTGAGTCCGTGCTCGAGTGCCGCGGCCTGCGCAAGGTTTTCACCAGCGGTCCCGCGCCCGTAGAGGTCCTCAAGGGCATCGACCTGCAGATCGCGCGCGGAGAGCGGGTGGCGATCGTCGGGTCGTCGGGCTCCGGGAAGAGCACGCTCCTGCACTGCCTCGGCGGGCTCGACGAGGTGAGCGCAGGACAGGTGCTGATCGAGGGCGAGGACGTCGCGGCGCTCTCCACGGAAAGGCGCGGGCGGGTTCGAAACCGCGCCCTGGGGTTCGTCTACCAGTTCCACCACCTGCTGCCGGAGTTCACCGCGCTCGAGAACGTGGCGATGCCGCTGCTGATCGGCGGCGTCAGTCCCGCCAGGGCAAGCGATCGTGCCGCGGCGATGCTCGGGCGCGTCGGCCTCGCGACCCGGGTCCAGCACAAGCCGGGCGAGCTGTCGGGTGGCGAACGGCAGCGTGCCGCGGTGGCGCGCGCCCTGGTGACCCAGCCGCGCTGTGTCCTGGCGGACGAGCCCACCGGCAACCTCGACCGCCGCACCGCCGAGCAGATCTACGCCCTGATGCTCGAGCTCAACGCCGAGGTCGGCACCAGCTTCATCGTGGTTACCCATGACCCGGCCCTGGCGGCGCGCATGGACCGCATGCTGCATCTGGACGACGGAGTGCTGCAGACCCGGTAGACTTCGCGCCGGGCATCGCACGTCGCTCTGCCCGCACCAATCGACGACCGCCAGGGAAGGCCATGGTCGCATCCGTTGCCGCGTTTCTCGCAGGCATTTGCCTGTTCCAGCTGCAGACGACCCTGCCGGCTCTCGCCTGGCTCTGGGCGGCGCCGCCGCTCGTCGCCGCCGCCTGGCGCTACCCTGGGCTTCGGCCTCCGTTTGCCGTGGCCGGGGGATTTCTCTGGGCCCTCGCGTGGGTCGCGTGTTGTGCCCCGGCCGGCTACGACCCTGCCTGGGACGAGCGCGATCTCGCCGCCGAGGGCGTCGTGGCGTCCCTCCCGGAGCCGCGCGGCGAGGCGCTGCGCTTCGAGCTCATCGTCGCGAGCCTGACCGCCGGCGAACGGCAGCTGCCGACGCCCCGCCGGGTGCGACTGTCCTGGCGCAACGCGGCCGAGCCCGTTCGGCTCGGGGAGCGCTGGCGCCTGCAGGTTCGCCTGAAGCCGCCGCGCGGTCTCGCCAATCCCGGTGGCTTCGACTACGAGGCCTGGCTGTTCCGCGCGGGCATTGCGGCGACCGGGTACGTGGTCGGGTCACCCGACAACGCGCGCCTGGCGCCGCCCGGCGGGGCCTGGCGTGCCGCCGCGCTGCGGCAGCTGCTGAACGACCGGATCGCGGCGGTGGAGCCCGAAGCACGCGCGACGGCTGTCCTGGCGGCACTCGCGGTCGGTGCGCGCGGCGGCTTCGACGCCGCGCTCTGGGAGCTGTTCCGACGGACCGGCACGACCCACCTGATGTCGATCTCCGGCCTGCACGTCAGCATGGTGAGCGGGCTGGTCTTCGGTGTCGTGGCCTGGTTGTGGCGGCGCGCCGGTCCGCTCGCCACCCGCCTTCCGGCTCAGCACGCGGGGGCCTGGGCGGCAGTGGTGGCCGCGCTGGGCTACGCGGCACTCGCCGGCTTCTCGGTGCCGACGCAGCGCTCGCTGCTGATGGGTGCCGTCGCGCTCGGCGCCGTGCTGCTGCGGCGGGCGCAGCGCCCGGCCCTGGTGCTCGCCATCGCGCTGCTTGCAGTGCTGATCTTCGACCCGGTGGCAGTGCTCGCAGTCGATTTCTGGCTGTCGTTCGGGGCCGTCGCCGTGATCCTGATCGTCTCGGTGGGGCGGCGGCCGCGACACTGGCAGCAGAGGCTGCGGACCTGGGCGCGGGTGCAGCTCGCCGTCACTCTTGCGCTGGCCCCGGTAACCCTGCTCCTGTTCCAGCAGGTGTCGCTCGTGTCGCCCCTCGCCAACGCCTGGGCCATTCCCTGGTTCGGTCTGGTCGTGGTGCCGGCCGCCCTGCTGGCCACCCTCGTGCTGGCCGTCGCGCCCGCCGCCGGCACGCCGGGGCTGATCCCGGCGGCGTGGCTGGCGGAGGTCGGGCTGCGCGGCCTCGATGCGATGGCCGCGCTGCCGCTCGCGGAGCTGCACGCGCCGACGCCTTCCTGGGCAGCGGTTCTGGCGGCGCTGGTCGGGACGCTGGTCGTCGCCCTGCCGCGCGGCGTGCCGGGTCGGGCGATGGGGCTCGTGCTCTACCTCCCTCTGCTGTGGCAGCAGCCCGCGGGCGTGTCGCCCGGTCAGGTTCGCGTCACGCTGCTCGACGTGGGGCAGGGGATGTCGGCGGTGCTGCGCACCTCGCGGCACACCCTGGTCTACGACCTCGGTCCGCGCTTGTCGGCCCAGTTCGACGCCACCTCGGCCGTGGTAGTGCCGTTCCTGCATCGTGTCGGCGTGCGTCGCGTCGACGCCCTCGTCCTCAGCAACGGCGATGCGGATCACGCGGGTGTTCCGGCCGCGCTGCTTCGGGCATTTCCGGTCGCCGCGGCCTATTCGGGAGAGCCGTCCCGCATCGACGGGCTCGATACCCGACACTGCCGCGAGGGACAGGGCTGGGAGTGGGACGGCGTCGAGTTCCGGTTCCTCAACCCCGACGATCCGAGTCTGCAGGGCAACGATGCGTCCTGCGTGCTCGGGCTGCGCGTGGGAGGCGCGCACCTGCTGCTCACCGGCGACGTCGGCGCGACGATCGAGCGACGCCTTCTGACGCGCTTCGGTGACGGGTTGCGGGCAACGGTCGTGCAGGTGCCGCATCACGGGAGCCGATCGTCCTCCGACCCGGGCTTCGTCGCAGCGGTGCGCCCTCGGCTCGCGTTGTTCTCGACCGGTCATCGCAACCGCTATGGCTTCCCCCGACCCGACGTCGTCGCCCGCTGGCGCGACACGGGAGCCGCGGTGCTCGACACCCAGGACGTCGGCGCCGTGGAGCTCGCGCTGGGCTCCGATGGCCTCGTTGGCGCGGTGCGTCTTGCTCGGCCCGACCAGCGGCGGTACTGGCACGCGCGGTGACGGCGACTCGGGCCGGCGTGCCTCGGCGTTGCGGTATCATGCCTCGGGGCCGCGAGTGGTGGCTCGGCGCAGGAGGCAGGAAGTGCTGGAGCTTTTCCAGGCCGGTGGATGGGTGATGTACCCGATTCTCGCGTGCTCGATCGCGGCCATGGCGATCGTGCTGGAGCGTCTCTGGTCCCTGCGCCGCAGCCGCGTGGTTCCCGACGACCTGCTGCCGTCGGTGTGGGAGATGTATCGCCGCCACCAGCTGACGCCCGCGCGGATCGACGAGATCCGTGCCGGCTCGCCGCTCGGGCGCATCATCGCGGCCGGCATCGTGAACCGAGAGCACTCCCGCGAGGTGATGAAGGAGGCGCTCGAGGAAGCCGGCCGGCAGGTGGTCCACGAGCTAGAGCGTTACCTGAACATGCTCGGCACCATCGGCGTGATCTCGCCGCTGCTCGGGCTCTACGGGACCGTGCTCGGGATGATCCAGACTTTCACCGCCATCACCACCGCCGGGATCGGCAACGCGGCCCCGCTCGCCGGCGGCATTGCGACCGCGCTGATCACCACGGCGGCGGGCCTCACGGTCGCGATCCCGACGATTCTCTTCTACCACTTCCTGATCGGGCGGGTGGACTCGCTCGTGATCCTGATGGAGGAGGAGGCGCTCAAGGTCGTAGAGGTCATGCACGGCGAGCGCGAGCGGTGAGCCACCCCGCATGAAGTTCCGCAGCCGCCGTCGAAGTCCGCCCGAGGTTAACCTGACGTCGCTGATCGACGTCGTGTTCCTGCTGCTGCTGTTCTTCATGGTCTCGGCGACGTTCGAGAAGCTCGGCCGCATGCAGGTCGAGCTGCCGCAGGCGCAGCCCAACGTGGAGCAGGAGCAGCAGCCGGACCGGATCACCGTGACGGTCGACACGGAAGGCCAGTTCTTCGTGAACGATCGCGAGCTGGTGAACACCGACATCGAGACCGTAAAGCGCGCCCTCGTCAGCGTGGCCGGCGAGCGCCGGGACCTCCCCCTGGTGATCTCCGCAGACGGCCGCGCCCCGCACCAGGCGGTCGTGACTGTCATGGACGCTGCGAGCCAGATCGGCCTCGCGCGCGTGAGCTTCGCGATCAAGCGCAACGGCGTGACGCCTTGAGCGTGACGGGGCCGCGGTCGCGGGGGGCAGTCCTCGAGCGCATCTGGTTCGGGAGCCGGCTCGCGGCGGCGCCGCTCCTGCCCCTGGCGGCGGTGTTCTGGCTCGTCTCGGTGCTGCGTCGCCTCGCCTACGGTTGCGGCATCCTGCGCAGCGCGCGCCTGCCCGTACCCGTGGTGGTGGTCGGCAACCTGACGGTGGGCGGCGCAGGGAAGACGCCGCTGGTGATCTGGCTCGCGCGGCACCTGCGGGACCGTGGGCTCCGCGTGGGGGTGCTGTCGCGCGGGTACCGCGGTCGTGGCGGGACCTTTCCGGCCACGGTCACGCCGACGACCGATCCCGCGGTCGTCGGCGACGAGCCGGTCCTCATCGCCCAGCGGACCGGCTGCCCCGTGGTGGTCGACCCGGACCGGGTGCGGGGCGGACGCTGGCTACTCGGGCAGATGCACTGCGATCTCCTCGTCGCCGACGACGGGCTGCAGCACTACCGCCTCGACCGCGACCTCGAGGTCGCGGTGGTGGACGGTGAGCGGCGCTTCGGCAACGGTCTCCTCCTTCCGGCGGGACCGCTGCGCGAGGGAACGGGCCGGCTGCGCACCGTCGACCTCGTGGTCACCAACGGCGGCGTGCCCCACGCCGGTGAGCACTGGATGGTGCTGCGGGCCCACGCGATCCGGCCGCTGGCGCGGCCGGACGCGGAACAGCCGATCGATACCTGGCGGGGCAGGCGGGTCCACGCGGTGGCGGGCATCGGCAACCCGGAACGATTCTTCCGGATGCTGCGCGAGCTCGGGCTCGAGGTCGACCCCCTGCCGTTTCCCGACCACCACGCGTTCACGGCAGCCGACCTCGACCTCCCGGGTGACGGCCCCGTCCTTATGACCGAGAAAGATGCCGTAAAATGCCGGGCGTTCGCAGGTCCCCGCCACTGGGTCGTGCCCGTGGACGCGGAACTGGGCGCCGCCTTCGTCAGCCGTCTCGATGCCCGTCTCTCGGAGTTGCTCGATGGATAGCCAGCTGCTCGACATCCTGGTCTGCCCGCTCTGCAAGGGGAAGCTCTACTACGCGGTGGAGGCGGGGGAGCTGATCTGCCGCGGCGACCGCCTGGCGTTTCCGATCCGCGACGGCATCCCGGTGATGCTGGAGCAGGAGGCGCGGGCCCTCGCAGGCGACGAAGAGGTACCGCCGGCCTGACGCCGATGGCCGGCTTCCGGGTCGTCATTCCTGCCCGCTACGCCTCGACCCGCCTGCCGGGCAAGCCGCTGGCCGACATCGGCGGACGTCCGATGATCGAGCACGTCTGGCGCCGGGCGGCCGAGAGTGGCGCCGAGCAGATCGTCGTGGCCACCGACGACGCCCGCGTGGAGGCCGCCGCACGCCGCTTCGGAGCCGACGTCTGCCTCACCCGCTCCGACCACCAGAGCGGCACGGACCGCATCGCCGAGGTGGCGGACCGCTATGCCTGGCCCGACGCGGCCATCGTCGTGAACCTGCAGGGCGACGAGCCGACCATGCCGCCAGGATTGCTCCGGCAGGTCGCTGGCCTCCTCGCATCGCACCCGGGGGCGTCGATCGCGACGCTCGCGGTCACAATCCGCGATCGCGAAGAGCTGTTTGACCCGAACGTCGTCAAGGTGGTGACGGCCCGGCAAGGGCACGCGCTGTATTTCAGCCGGGCGCCCATTCCCTGGCACCGGGGGTCCTTTCCGAGCCGCGAGGGTGAGTTGCCGGCCGGGGCGGCGTTCTGGCGGCATCTGGGCATCTACGCCTACCGGGTGGGTTTCCTGCGCAGGTTCGTGACCTGGCCGGCGGCCGGTATGGAGGAGTGCGAGGCGCTCGAGCAGCTGCGCGCCCTTTGGCAGGGCGAGCGCATCCAGGTCGCCTTGGCTGACGAGGCGCCGGCGGGCGGCGTCGATACGCCGGAGGATCTGGAGCGGGTACGCCGGCTTCTGGCCTAGCTCGGCGGCCCCGCGTCCGGGCACAAAAAAACCCGGATCCTCGCGGATCCGGGTCCCGTGCGGCGGGTTGCCCCGCGCCTTACAGCCGGGGCTGCTGGGCGTTGGCGTTCTGGGCCACGTACTCGACCTTGGCCTTCTCCTGCTGCGCGGCGGCAACAGAGTCGTCGGTGGAAGGGCCGGCTACGAACATCGCACCACCAAGCAGGACGGCGACTACGGAAAGTACTGCAAGCATTGGAACCACCTCATATTTTGTTACATCAGGTGATGCTTATATTAGCGCTCTCTAATGGAAAGTCAACCCCTTTCGATCGCCTGACCTGATTCCCGTCAGGGTCTGCCGGTGCGTCGTCCCGGTCTGCTCCGCCCGGAGCGCGCTCCCGCGCGCCGACCGGCGCGGCGAGCCACGCGCGGGAACGCCTCGCGCCGCGCGCTTGGTGCAAACTACCGCGGAGGTTCGGGAGATCGGGGTTTCAGAAAGGAGCGAACGGATATGACCGTGCCCGCCGCCAATCGTCGCGTCTCGGTGCTCTTCGTGTGCATGGGCAACATCTGCCGCTCGCCGACTGCGCACGGCGTGTTCCGCAAGCTGGTGGAGGAGAGCGGGCTGGCCGGGCAGATCGCGATTGACTCGGCAGGCACGCACGCCTACCACGTCGGCGAGGCGCCGGACCGTCGCGCGCGTGCGACGGCGGAGCGGCGGGGCATCGATCTGAGCGACCTGCGGGCCCGCAGGGCGACGGCCGAGGATTTCCTGGCCTTCGACTACGTGCTGGCCATGGACCAGGACAACTACTTCGCGTTGCTGGAGATCTGCCCGAAGGGCATGCAGCACAAGCTGCAACTCTTCATGGACTTCGCGCCGGACATGCGTACCCGCGAGGTGCCGGACCCCTACTACGGCGGCTCGACCGGGTTCGAGCGCGTGTTCGACCTCGTCGAGGCGGCGGCACAGGGCCTCCTCGACGAGATCCGTGTCCGGCACCTATGACCGGGGTCGGGCGCGCGCCCTCAAGCCGGTTCGCGGGGCGGTGGCGGGCTCTCGGCCGGCGGTTCGGCGCCTGACCCCGTCGAAGAGCCTTCCGGTGCGGTGAGTGCGATCGCCGCGGGCGGCGGGGCCGGGCGCGGCTCTGCCGGCAGCGCTCCTGGCTCCGTGCGCTCGCCCCCGTCGCCTTCGTCCGCCGTCGCACGACCACCCTCGCCAGCGTTGTCAGCGCCCGTGCGCCCGGAGCGACGGCGCCGCCCGCCGCGCCGCCCGCGGCGCGAGCGGCGAACGGTACCCTCTTCGGCTCCCTCGGTCCCCTCGGCTGCCTCGGGGCCCTCGGTCTCGGTCACGCCGATCTCGTCGATGTCCTCGTCCTCGAGCAGGGGCGCGGCCGGGCCGCTCGGCTCGAGCTCGAAGGACGGCGCGGGCGTGGCGGGGCCCGGCTCGGTCAGGCCCGGCGCCGGTTGCACCGCCGGGGGCGTTCCGGCGTCGGCGTCGGTGGCCGTCAGGTCGACGACCGGGGGCTGTTCGACCTCTCGCAGGGGCGCGGGGCGGGGCTCGCGCAGCTCGGGCGACGGACGGCCCTCGCGGGCCGGGCGCTCGCGTTCCTCCCGCGGTGGCCTGTCGTCCCGGGGCCCGCGCGCCTCGCGCGGCGGGCGCGCCGCCTCCCGGGTCTCGCGCGCCTCGCGCGGGCCACGGGCGGAGTCGCGGCCTTCGCGTTCCTCGCGCCGGTCACGGCCTTCCCGCCGGTCCCGCGGCTCGGCGCGGTCACGGCCCTCCGGCCGCTCGCGGCCCTCCGGGCGTTCCCGCCGGTCACGACCGTCACGGGCGTCGCGGCCTTCACGCAGGTCGCGCCGCTCACGGCGGTCGCGCTGCGGCCGCGCTGCGCGGTCGTCGCGCGGCCGGCCGGGGGTCGTCTCGGTGGTGGCAGTGACGCTTCGGTCCGTCGTGTCGCTCGAGGGCGCCGGCGTGCCTCGCGCCGGGTGGAAGATGGTCGAGATGAAACGCCGGAAGAAGCCGGGCTGCGGTCCGGCCTGCACGACGGGTGCCGGCGGCGCGGTCTCCTCGGGCTCGGGCCGTTCCGGCGCAGGTGTCGCCGGCAGCACGGATCGCACGGCCGGCTCCTCCGCGCGCAGCCCCCGGCTACCGTTCAGTCCCTCGGGGACCTCCTCGGGCTCGTGCACCAGCTTGTAGCTGGCCGCGGGGGATTCGTCCTGCTTCACGTCCGCCGACCGCAGCCGTTCGATCTCGTACCGCGGCGTCTCGAGGTGGCGGTTCGGCACCAGCACCACCTCGACGTCGTGGCGCGACTCGACCTTGGCGACCATCTGGCGTTTCTCGTTCAGCAGGAAGGTCGCGACGTCGACCGGCAGCTGGGCGACGATCCGCGCCGTGTTGTCCTTGAGGGCCTGCTCCTCGATGATCCGTAGGATGGACAGGCCCAGCGACTCGACGCCGCGCACGAAGCCGTGGCCCTCGCAGCGCGGGCAAAGCTGCTGGGTGGCCTCGCCGAGCGATGGCCGCAGGCGCTGCCGTGACATCTCCAGCAGCCCGAAGCGCGAGATGCGCCCGATCTGCACCCGCGCCCGGTCCTCCTTCAGCGCCTCCTTGAGGCGGTTCTCGACCTCCCGCTGATTGCGCGAGGGCGTCATGTCGATGAAGTCGATGACGAACAACCCGCCGAGGTCGCGCAGCCGCAGCTGCCGGGCGATCTCGTCCGCCGCCTCGAGGTTGGTGACGAGGGCGGTTTCCTCGATGTCTGCACCCTTGGTCGCCCGGGCCGAGTTGATGTCGATGCTGGTGAGGGCCTCGGTGTGGTCGATCACGATCGAGCCGCCGGACGGGAGGCGGACGACGCGCTGGAAGGCCGACTCGATCTGGCTCTCGATCTGGTAGCGCGAGAACAGCGGGACCTCGTCCTCGTAGAGCCGCACCTTGCGCAGGAACTGCGGCATCACCTGGCGCACGAAATCGCGCGCCTGCTCGTAGACACCGGTGTCGTCGATGACGATCTCGCCGATGTCCGAGCGCAGGTAGTCGCGGATCGACCGAATGATGATGTTGCTTTCCTGGTACACCAGGAAGGGCGCGCGGCGCTCCCGCGAGGAGGCCTCGATCGCCTGCCACAGCTGCAGCAGGTAATCGAGGTCCCACTGCAGCTCTTCCTGGTTCTTGCCGATCCCGGCGGTGCGCACGATCAACCCCATGTCCTCGGGGATGTCGAGCTGGCTCATCGCCTCGCGCAGCTCGCTGCGGTCTTGACCCTCGATGCGTCGCGACACCCCGCCGGCGCGCGGGTTGTTGGGCATGAGGACGAGGTAGCGGCCGGCGAGCGAGATGAAGGTGGTCAGCGCGGCGCCCTTGGTGCCGCGCTCCTCCTTGTCGATCTGGACCAGGACCTCCTGGCCCTCCCGCAGGGCCTCCTGGATCGTCACCCGGCCGCTGGCCTGGAGCGCGGATTCCGAGAAATAGCTGCGGGAGACTTCCTTGAACGGCAGGAAGCCGTGACGCTCTGCGCCATAGTCGACGAACGCCGCCTCGAGGCTCGGCTCGACGCGGGTGATCCGTCCCTTGTAGATGTTGGCCTTCTTCTGTTCCCGGCCGGGGGTTTCGATGTCGAGGTTGTAGAGCTTCTGTCCGTCAACGATCGCAACGCGCAGCTCTTCCGGCTGGGTTGCGTTGATGAGCATTCTTTTCATGGGGTCCGTGTCTCGTCGTACGCCGTCTCCCGCAAGAGACGCAGGCGGAGCGGGGAGGCGACCCGGCGGATGTCGGAACGGGGATGTCGACGTTCGCTGTTGTCATGGTCGCTACCTCCCGCGCAGCGGCTCCGCGGAGGGCGCCGGTGCCAGGCCGCGCCGTCCGCGTGGCTGCCCGCGCACTCCACCGCCGGGTGCGGCGTGGCTGTTGTCCGTGGCCCCGCAGGATGGTCTCGGGTAGCCTTACGCCCCGCGACGAGGGGCACCGCCCAGGGTCGGGGCCGTCGATCGCTTGCCGGGACTGCCGTGCGGTGCTCCGGCCCCCGCGTGGGCGGAGGCTGGTGAAAGGGTCTGCGCCAGCGGGCGGGCCGGCTGTCGGCCGGGCCTGCCGGGCCGCCGGACTATAACAGAGCGCTGCAGCCCGGGAAACGCCGAGTTTTCTCAATGACCTACCGAAAATTGGTGCGACCAGCATGACAGCCTCCGCGGCACCCCGCCGGGTCGAGCACTGGACGGCGGAGGAAGGCGACGTCGGGCAGCGCATCGACAACTTCCTGATGCGGCGATTGAAAGGCGTGCCCCGCAGCGTCATCTACCGGATCCTGCGGCGCGGCGAAGTGCGGGTGAACGCCGGTCGGATCGGTCCCGACTACCGGTTGGCGGCGGGCGACCAGGTGCGGATACCGCCGGTGCGGACTGCCGCCGAGCGACCGGCCGCGCAGCCGGCCGCCGGGCTGTCTGCGACGCTGGCGGCGTCGATCCTGTACGAGGACGACCGCCTGCTGGTGGTCAACAAGCCGGCGGGGCTTGCCGTTCACGGGGGCAGCGGCCTGAGCTACGGGGTGATCGAGGCGCTGCGGGCGTTGCGACCGGGGGAGCGCGAGCTCGAGCTGGTACATCGGCTGGATCGCGACACCTCGGGGTGCCTGATGCTGGCGAAGCGGCGCAGCCTGCTCCGGCTGCTCCACGGCCTCCAGCGGGAGGGGCGGATCCAGAAGCGCTACCTCGCGTTGCTCGCCGGCCGCTGGCGCCGGGGAGCGGCGCGGGTCGACGCACCGCTGCGCAAGAGCGTGCTGCAAGGCGGTGAGCGGATGGTGAAGGTGGCAGCGGACGGCAAGGAGGCCGTTACGGAGTTCAGGGTGGTGCAGCGATATGCCGACAGCACGCTGGTGGAGGCGGGCCTGGTGACGGGGCGTACCCACCAGATCCGGGTTCACGCGGCCCACCTGGGAACGCCGATCCTCGGCGACGCCAAGTACGGCGACGCCGAGGCGAATCGCCGCTACCGCCAGCTCGGGCTACGCCGCCTGTTCCTGCACGCTGCCGCGCTGGTCATCCACTGGCCGGGCGAGGAACCGCCGTTGCTGGTTGACGCTCCCCTGGACCCGGACCTCGCGCAGTTTCTTCGCAAACTGGAGGCTGCTTGAACGGCTATCGGCTCCTCGTGTTCGACTGGGACGGCACCCTGATGGACTCCCAGGCCCGGATCGTGGCCTGTTTCCAGGCGGCCGCGCTCGACGTCGGCGTGGCCGTCCCGCAGGCCGACCGGGCGAAGGACGTCATCGGCCTGGGGCTGCAGGAGGCGACGCAGCGCCTGTTCCCCGGCCTCGGCGACGTCGCAGTGGCCCGGGTGATCGAGCGCTACAGACACCACTTCCTCGGCGATCATCCGACGCCCTCGGAGCTGTTCCCCGGGGTCGTCGAGACCCTCGAGGGCCTGGCCGACGAGGGCTACCTGCTCGGGATCGCCACCGGCAAGAGCCGGCGCGGTCTCGACAAGGTGCTGACGGAAACCGGCCTGGGGGGGCTTTTTCACGCCAGTCGATGTGCCGACGAGGCCTTCTCGAAGCCGCACCCCCAGATGCTCGAGGAAGTGATGGCCGCCCTCGGCGCAGGCCCGAGGGACACCCTGATGATCGGTGACACGGAGTACGACATGCAGATGGCCCGCAATGCCGGAGTACCCGGGCTCGCCGTCTCCTACGGGGTGCACGCGCCGAGCCGCCTGCTCGCGGAGGGCGCCCTGGCCTGCCTCGACCGGATCGACGAGCTGCCCGGCTGGCTCGCCGGGCACGGCTGGCCCCCATCGTTCGTGTCTTCGGAGGAAGTGAAATGACAGATGCGTCTGAGCGCAGTCGCTCCACCCCCCGTCGGGCCGAGGGCGAGGATGTCAGCTGGGAGCGTCAGCTGGTCGAGAGGCTGGTGCTCGGCAACGTCACGGAACAGCGCCGGTCGCGGCGCTGGCGCCTGTTCTTCAAGGGCCTGCTGTTCGTCTACCTGTTCGCGGTGCTCGCCCTCTGGGCCGTCGACCACCTGCCCAGCGCAGCATTGCACGCCGGCGGCCACGCAGCGGTCGTCCAGGTCGACGGGCTCATCTCGTCGGAGACCGATGCGAGCGCCAAGAACGTCGTGCAGTCCCTGCGCGACGCCTTCGAGGACAAGGGCACCAAGGGCGTCATCCTGCAGATCAACAGCCCTGGCGGCAGCCCGGTCCAGGCCGCCATCATCAACGACGAGATTCGGCGCCTGCGCGACAAGTACAAGAAGGTTCCGGTCTACGCGGTGATCGAGGACCTCGGCGCGTCCGGGGGCTATTACATCGCGGTGGCCGCCGACAAGATCTACGTGAACCGCTCGAGCATCGTCGGCTCGATCGGTGTGCTGATGAACGGCTTCGGCTTCGTCCAGACCCTCGAGAAGCTCGGCGTCGAGCGGCGGTTGATGACCGCCGGCGACCACAAGGGGATCTTCGATCCGTTCTCGCCGGTGGCCGAGTTCGACCGCGACTACCTCAAGCGGGTGCTCGACGAGCTGCACCAGAGCTTCATCACTGCGGTGAAGGCGGGGCGCGGCAATCGCCTCAAGGAAGACCCGCAGATCTTCAGCGGACTGTTCTGGACCGGCGAAGAGAGCGTCGAGCTCGGCCTGGCCGACGGCTTTGGCGACCTGGGCTACGTCGCCCGCGACGTAATCGGCGTGGAGACCACCATGGACTTCACCAAGAAGGAGGACGTCTGGGAGCGTCTCGCCGCGCGGGTCGGGACCGGGGCCGCGCAGGTCCTGGCGCGCATCGCCGGTTGGGGTGGGGCGCTCGATCTGCGCTGAGCGGTGCCGGTCGGCGTCAGCAGATGCGCGGCAGGGGGTCGTCCTCGAGCTCCTCGAGGATGCGCTGCCCGCCGAGCTCGGTGTGCAGGACCACGCGCGCCGGACCTTCGTTAACCTCGCCGATCAGGCTCGCGCCTGCGCCTGCCGGCAGGGCGATCCAGCGCTGCAGGGCGGTCTCGGCGTCCGCCGCGGCGACGACGGCCACCACGCGGCCTTCGCACGCCAGGTACAAAGGGTCGTAACCCAGGATCTCGCACACCGAGCGCACGGGATCGTTGACCGGGATTGCCGATTCCTGGAGTCGCAGCCCCAGGCCGCTGGCGCGGCAGATCTCGTGCGCCACGGTGGCGAGCCCGCCGCGCGTCGGGTCGCGCATGAAGCGCAGCCCGGGCAGGTCGCGCAGGGCGCTCGTCAGCGGATGCACGTTGGCGGCGTCGGAGCGCAGATCGCCGCGCATGCCGAACTCCTCGCGCGCCAGCATGACCGCGGTACCGTGGTCGCCCACCGGGCCGCTGACCAGCACGCGGTCGCCGGCCTTGATCGCAGCCAGCCCCAGTGCGAGCCCGGACGGGCGGACGCCCACGCCCGTCGTGGCGAGATAGAGGCCCGCCGCCTCGCCGCGGCGCACGACCTTGGTGTCGCCCGCGACGATCCGCACCCCTGCCTCGGCGGCTGCGGCCGCGGCGCTGCGGATCACGCGCTCGAGCAGCGCGACTTCCAGCCCTTCCTCGATGAAGACGTTGAGGCTCAGGTAGAGCGGGTCCGCGCCCGCGACAGACAGGTCGTTGACGGTGCCGTGCACGGCCAGCGAGCCGATGTTGCCGCCAGGGAACTCGATCGGCTGCACCGTGAAGCCGTCGGTCGTGAACATGACGTCGCCGGGGGGGAGCTCGATCCTGACCGCATCGGCCTGGACGTCGAGGCCCGGGTTGCGCAGGTGCCTGGCGAACAGCTCCTCGATCAGCTCGCGCATGAAGCGCCCGCCGTTGCCGTGGGCGAGGGAAATGCGTGTCTCGTGCATGGAGAGGACCGACTCGCGCCGCGTCGCGGCAGGGTGATGGGCGGTCAGCCGGGGGGCCGACCCGTTCATGCTATTGTCACAAATTGACAGTGTAATCTGCGCGCCATATTTCATATGGGGAACCGCAAGGTGGTCAATGAAACGCGCGTGCTCGTCGTGGAGGACGAAGACGCGGTGCGCGAGCTGCTCGTGGTGACGCTCGAGGGCGCGGGCTACACGCCACTGCCGGCGGGCGACGTGCCGGAGGCCGAGCGCCTGATGGGCGAGCGGGCGCCCGACCTGATCCTGCTCGACTGGATGCTGCCCGGCATGAGCGGGATCGAGTTCACGCGACGGCTGCGCAAGGAGCCCAGCCTGCGCGAGGTGCCGATCATCATGCTCACTGCGCGCGGCGAGGAGCACAGCAAGGTGACCGGCCTTGAGGCGGGCGTCGACGACTACGTGACCAAGCCGTTCTCCACCCGTGAGCTGCTCGCGCGGATCAAGGCGGTGCTGAGGCGCAGCGGCGGTGACGGGAGCGGCGTGGTGGAGGCGGAGGGCGGTCTGCAGATCGACCTGTCGCAGCACCGCGTCTATGCCCAGGGCCAGCCCGTGCAGATCGGGCCGACGGAGTTCCGGCTGCTGCACTTCTTCATGACTCATGCCGAGCGCGTGTATTCCCGCTCCCAGCTGCTCGACCAGGTCTGGGGACGCAACGTCTACATCGAGGAGCGCACCGTCGACGTGCACATCCGGCGCCTGCGCAAGGCGCTCGAGCCCCACGGCTTCGAGAACCTCGTGCAGACCGTGCGCGGGGTGGGGTACCGGTTCTCGGCGCAGCAGGCCTGACCGATGCGCGTGGGCTGGTCTCAGGAGGTCTGGCGGCTGGTGGGCGCTCTCATGTTGAGCCTCATCATCGGCCTCGCCACGGGGCGCGTGCGCGACTGCCTGCTCGTCGGCCTCGCCGTCATGCTGGCCCTTAACCTCTACGGCCTGCAGCAATTTCTCGCCTGGCTCGGGGCCTCCGATGGGTTGAAGCCCCGTGATGCGCCAGGGGTCTGGGGCGAGATTTACCATCGCGTCTACCTGCTGCAGCGACGCAACCGCAAGCGCAAACGCAAGCTCGCCAAGCTGCTCGCCCAGTTCCAGGCGTCGGCCGAGGCCCTGCCGGATGCCGCCGTCGCGCTCGGCGAGGGCTGGGACATCCGCTGGTTCAACGAGGCGGCGACGCGCCTGCTCGGCCTGCGACCGGGGCAGGATACGGGCAGCTCGATCCGCAACCTGCTGCGCAATCCCGAGTTCCACGCCTATCTCGGTGCCGGGCAGTTCGACCGCTCCGTCGAGATCGGCGCGCCGGGTCAGCTCGGCCGGCGGCTGTCGGTGCGGGTCATTCCGTTTGCCGGCAACCAGCGCCTGCTGCTCGCGCAGGACGTCACCGACCGGTACCGGCTCGAGCGCATTCGCCGCGACTTCGTCGCCAACGCCTCGCACGAGCTGCGTACCCCGCTCACGGTGATCGCCGGATTCGTCGAGAACATGCGGCACGACGGCTCGGCGGAGGCGAGACACTGGGCCCGCCCGCTCGCGCTCATGGAGCAGCAGGCCACCCGGATGCAGCGGATCGTGGAGGACCTGTTGCTGCTGTCGGGACTGGAGAGCGGCCAGGCCGCGAGCGACGCCGACGACGTCGACGTCGCGGAGCTGATCCACGACATCCGCGAGGAGGCAATCGCCGCGGCCGGCCCGGATGCCCCCGAGCTGGTCGTCGAGGTGTCCACCGAGGCCCGCCTGCGCGGCGGCAGCCCGTACCTGCGCAGCGCGTTCACGAACCTCGTCATGAACGCGGTGCAGCACACACCTGCCGGGGCGCAGATCTGGATCCGCTGGCGGCTCGACGGCGATCGCGGCGTGTTCGAGGTGCAGGACACGGGTGAGGGCATCCCCGCGGAGCACCTCCCACGCCTCACCGAGCGCTTCTACCGGGTGGACGTCGCGCGATCGCGCCGGCGTGGCGGGACCGGACTCGGCCTTGCCATCGTCAAGCACGTGCTGCAGAACTATGACGGCCAGCTGGAGATCGAGAGCGAGGTTGGGGTCGGGAGCACGTTCCGGTGCGTGTTTCCCGCCACCCGCCTCGTGTTCTCGGCTAACCTAGAACAGGACCGTGGGCTCGCGAGCTGAGCCCGCCCCGCAAAGACCGAGGCAACCGGAAGCGACATGAGCCAGTCCGACCTGCTCCACCACTATTCGCAGCAGTTCAACCAGGAGCTCGAGGAGATCCGCACCAACGTGCTCGCCATGGGCGGCCTCGTGGAGCAGCAGCTCGAAGAGGCACTGCGCGCTCTCGTTTCCGGCGACGTCGGCCACGGCGAGCGGGTCGTGGCGAACGACTATCAGGTGAACGCGCTCGACGTCCAGATCGACGAGCGCTGCACGGTGATCCTGGCGCGGCGCCAGCCGACCGCGAGCGACCTGCGCCTCGTGCTGGTCGTGATCAAGACCACGGCGGACCTCGAGCGCATCGGCGACGAGGCCAAGCGCGTCGCGCGCATGGCGATCCGCCTCGGTACCGCCGACCACTCGCGCGGCCTGTTCCTCGAGATCGAGCACCTGGGGACCCTGGTGCGCGGCATGCTCAACAAGGCCCTGGACACCTATGCGCGGATGGACGTGGCGGCGGCGCTGGAGGTCGCGAAGGAAGACCAGCGGATCGATCGCGAGTACGAGAATGTCATGCGTCAGGCCATCACCTACATGATGGAGGACCCGCGCTCGATTCCGTTCGTGCTCGACATCATCTGGTCGGCCCGCGCCCTCGAGCGCATCGGCGATCGCTGCCGGAACATCGCCGAGTACGTGATCTACTTCGTGAAGGGCAAGGACGTCCGGCACACCAACCTCGACCAGATCGAGGAAGAGCTCATCCGCCGGTGAAGGGCGCGGAAACGAAGAACCCGGCGCGAGGCCGGGTTCCGTAAGGCGACGACAGGGTCTGAAGCGGGTTACTTCTTCTCTGCCGGAGCGCTCGGTGCAGCGGCGGCCGGTGCCGCGTACGGGTACGCCAGCGGTGCATAGCCCCAGGCGGGGTAGCCCCAGCCCGGATAGCCGCCGTAGTACGGGTAGCCACCCCATCCCGGATAGCCCCAGCCCGGATAGCCGCCGTAGTACGGATAGCCACCCCAGCCCCACGGCCCACCGCCCCAGCCGGGACCCCAACCGCCCCAGCCCGGGCCCCAGTCGTCCCAGCCCCAGAATGCATTGGCGCTCATCGCCGCCATCAAGGTGCCGCCCGCCAGGGCAGCGGCCAACAAAGCACGCTTCGCGGTCTTCATCAAGGCGTCTCCTTCACGGTTGGTAGTCTCTTGCTACTTCTGCTAAGACGGAGCAGCGCTCCGTTCGAAATTTAGCCTACTACCAGTGCCAGGGAAGTGGGTTGATCTGAGTCAGAAAATCAGAACTGGCTAATACTCTTTCGAAGCCTAGGCGGCGCGTGGGGCGCGAACGCCGCCGGACCACCAGATGCGGCAGGCGCCCTCGTCCGAGACCATGCAGGGACCGACGGGCGAGCGCGGGGTACAGGCGGTGCCGAACAGCCGGCACTGGTCGGGGTAGATCTTGCCGAGCACGACCCTCGCGCAGTCGCACCCGGGCGGCATCTCGCCGGCGCGACGTCGCGCCGCGTCCGCGTAGTCCGGGAAGCGCGCCCGGGCGTCCTGGGTCGCGTAGGCCGGGGCGAGGGCGTACCCCGAAGCGGGGATCACGCCGATGCCGCGCCAGTTGGCATCGACGATCCGCATGGCCGAGGCGAGGTGTGCCCGGCCGGTGGGGTTGCCACCCGGACGCACGACCTCCGGGTAGCAGTTGTCCAGGAACGGCCGGCCCTCGAGGTGCTGGCGCAGCACGGAGTAGAGCGCGGCGAGCAGCGACTCGGGCGAGAAGCCGGCGACGGCGGCCGGGAGGCCGTGTCGCTCCGGGACGAACGCCCACTCCTCGGGGCCCATGACCGTCGACACGTGGCCCGGCGCGACGAGGGCGTCGAAGCCCGGGGCCTCCGAGTCGAGCAGCACCGCCACCGCCGGCCAGGTCAGTCGACCGGACAGCAGCACGAGCAGATTTTCCGGCACACCCTGGACGAGCAGGGATGCCAGCGGTGCAGTCGTGGTCTCGAACCCCGCCGCGAAAAAGACCACGGTGCGGTCCGGGTTGGCGTTGGCAATGGCCAGGGCCTCGACCGGCGAGGCGACCGGCCGGATGTCGCCGCCCGCCGTGCGCGCCTGGTCCAGCGACCGCACCTCACCCTTCGGGACGTTGACCGGTACGCGGAGCATGTCCCCGTACGCGACCAGCGTGACCGGCTCGTGCAGGGCGATCTGGATCGCCTCGTAGATGTCCTCCTCGGGACAGATGCAGACGGGGCAGCCGGGCCCGGGAATCAGCTCGACCGTCGTGGGCAGGGCGCCGCGCAGGCCGGCCATGGTGATGGAGCGCTCGTGCCCTCCACACACGTTCATCACGCGCACGGTCCGCTCCAGCGGCAGCGCGCGGATGCGCTCGAGCCAGCTGCGGGCGTCGCCGCTCACCGGTCAGGCGGCCCCACGGCCGTGCAGGGCGACACCGTCGGGCTGGACCTTCGGCCGGACCCTCTCGCCGGCCGCCGCGCGCGCCTTCTGCGCTGCGATTTCCGCCCGGAGCCAGCCCAGCCACTCCTGGAGCCCTGCACCGGTCTTGGCGGACAGGGCCAGCACCGGACCCTCCTGCGCGAGGGCGCGGAAGGCGTCCGTGGCACGCTCCGGGCTGAACTCCTCGATCACCCTGAGCAGGTCGGTCTTGGTGATCAGCATGAGGTCGGCGGCGCGGAACATCACGGGGTACTTCGCCGGCTTGTCGTCGCCCTCGGTGACGGACAGCAGGGTGACGTTGCGGTGCTGGCCGAGGTCGAAGCTCGCCGGGCAGACGAGGTTGCCCACGTTCTCGATGAAGAGCACGTCCAGCCCCTCGAGCGGGACGTGGTGCAGGGCGTCGTGGATCATGTGGGCATCGAGGTGGCACGCCGTGCCGGTCGTGATCTGGTGGGCCGGCACGCCCTTCGCCCGGATGCGCGCGGCGTCGTTCTCGGTCTCGAGGTCCCCCTCGATCACGCCGATGCGCAGCTCGCCGCCGAGCGCCTCGATGGTCGCCTCGAGCAACCGCGTCTTGCCGCTGCCGGGCGAGGACATCAGATTGATCGCCAGCACGCCGTACTCGTCGAAGTGCTCACGGTTGTGCGCCGCCTCGTGGTCGTTGGCGTCGAGCAGGCGCTTGAGAACGGCGACCGTGCCAGCCGCGGCGGTGGGTGGCTCGCCGTGGTGGTGATCGTGGTGATGGTGGTGATCGTGGTCGTGGTCGGCGTGCTCGTCGAGCAGATGCCGGTTGGCGTCGGTGACGTTGCAGCCGCAGGTATTGCACATGATGGAGTGCTCCAGGTGCTCGATTTATCCGGTCAGGGTCCGCGTTCCAGCTCCACGCTGACCAGCAGCAGCTCGTCGCCGGTCAAGAGGTCGGTGCGGAAGTCGCCGCAGTCGCCGCAGACCAGCGAGCCGGGCTCGGCGTCGGTTTCGGCGCCACAGGTGCGGCAGCGGACGCGCACCGGCGCATCCTCGATGGCGATGGCCGCGCCGTCGGCGACCGTTTCGGCGGCGGCGATCGGGAAGGCGTGCACGAGCAGCTCGGGCACCACGCCGGACATCGGCCCGACGCGCAGCAGCACCCGGGTGATGCGATGCGCCGACTCCCGTGCCGCCAGGTCGCGCAGCTGATCGACCAGCGCCTGGCAGATCGACAGCTCATGCATGGAGCGCGTCGTCGCACGCGAGCATCTGGTCGTAGATCTCCCAGGCGCTGCGGGCATCCTGCGGGCTGATCTTCTCGATCGCGTAGCCGACGTGCACGACGACGAAGTCACCCAGCTCGAGCGACTCGTGCTGGAGCATGAACAGGTTGACGTCGCGTTCGACGCCTTTCGCCTCGCAGCGCGCGTTGAAGCCGTCGATGGCGCGGATCTGCATGGGGATGCCGAGGCACATGGTCGGAACGTCTCGTCGATTGCGGGAAGGGGCCGGTGGGTGGGGTGCCACCCGACTGGCGTCGCTTTTTTAGATAATATTAACTTTCTTAAATCGGGGGAAACCCTTTGCGCACACTGATTCTGGGGATTGGAAACACGCTGCTCACGGACGAAGGGGTCGGCGTTCACGTCGTGCGCCACCTCGCGGAGCACCACGCGGACGAGCCGGACGTGACCTTTCTGGACGGCGGCACGCTCAGCTTCACGCTGGCGGGCGACATCGCCGACCACGAGGGGCTGATCGTGATCGACGCCGCCCGGCTCGACGGCCCCCCGGGCACGGTCCGCTGCTTCGAGGACGCGCAGATGGACCGGTATCTCGGGCGGGCGCAGATGAGCGTGCACGAGGTCGGGTTGTCGGACCTCATGGACATGGCGCGCCTGTCGGACACCCTGCCGCACTGGCGCGCGCTGATCGGCATCCAGCCGGCCGACCTCGACCTGGGAAGCCAGCCGACGGCGGTGGTCGAAGCCGCCGTCCCGGAGGCGGCTCGACTGGCCCTCGGCCTGGCACGTCAGTGGCGCGCGGAAGCCGCTCTCTATAAGTAATTGCTGACTTACATCAGCAGTCCGGCGTGGTCACCCGGCTATCATTCGCAAAGTTCGGGGCGCTGGCTGGAGCTTCATGAGCGCGCTTGACCAGATTGCGATTCGGGTCGAGACCGAGGACCGGTTCGCGCGCAACGCGCTGCCGGTGCTGCACGAGGTGCGGCACGCGCTGCGCCGCCTCGTGGAGGCGGGCGAGAGCACCACCATCGACCTGTATTCCATGCCCTTCGGGCCGGGGGACGAAGAAGACCTCCTTGCCGGCCTGGGCACCGGCGAAGTCGCCGCGCAGCTCGCCGCGCTCGGCGAGAGCCGGATCACTGAGACGATCTACCCCGGGGTCTGGATCGTCGACCACTACAACACCCATGGCCAGCGGATTGCCTTCCAGATCGAGGTCACGCCCGTGCCCTCGGTCCTGGTCGCGCATGCCGATGACATGGCGGACGGTCTGCAGCGCCTCGAAGCGGCGCTCGCGGAGCCAGCGGAGCCGGAGTCCTGGCCGGCAAGCAACGAGCTAAGGAGCCAACATGGTTGATTCGATCACCTTGGGTGAGAGCCTGCGACGGCAGGGGGTATCACGCCGCGGGTTCATGAAGTTCTGTGCGGCGACCGCCTCGATGATGGCGCTGCCGCCGAGCATGGTCCCCGCGATCGCCGCGTCCCTCGAGAAGGCGCGGCGGCCGTCCGTGATCTGGCTGTCGTTCCAGGAGTGCACTGGCTGCACGGAGTCGCTGACCCGCAGCCACGCCCCGACGGTCGAGGGCCTCATCTTCGACTTCATCTCGCTCGACTATCACCACACGCTGCAGGCCGCCGCCGGCGACCAGGCGGAGGCGGCCCGCGAGGCCGCGATGCACGAGAACGCGGGCAAGTACATCGTCGTGGTCGACGGCTCGATCCCCGGTCCCAACTCCAACCCGGGCTACTCGACGATCGCCGGCATCAGCAACTACGACACGCTGATGGAGACGGTGAAGGGCGCCGCGGCGGTCGTCGCGGTCGGCACCTGCGCGGCCTTTGGCGGTCTGCCGAAGGCCGACCCGAATCCGACCGGCGCGGTGGCGATCCAGAGCGTGGTCAAGGACAAGCCGGTCGTCAACGTGCCGGGCTGCCCGCCGATCCCGACGGTCATCACCGGCGTGCTCGCGCACTTCCTGACCTTCGGCAAGCTGCCCGAGCTCGATCACCTGGGCCGGCCGGTCGCCTTCTACGGCCAGAGCATCCACGACCGCTGCTACCGCCGGCCGTTCTACGACAAGGGCCTGTTCGCCGAGACCTTCGACGACGAGGGCGCGCGCAAGGGCTGGTGCCTGTACCGGCTGGGCTGCAAGGGCCCGATGACCTACAACGCCTGCGCGACGGCGAAGTGGAACCTGGGCACGAGCTGGCCGGTCGAGTCGGGCCATGGCTGCCTCGGCTGCTCCGAGCCGAACTTCTGGGACGCCGGCGGCTTCTACCAGGCGCTGTCGATTCCGACCAGCAACGTCACGCGCACGGCAGCGGCGGCAGTCGCCGCCGGCGCAGCCATCGGCATCGCGGCCGGAATCGCCAACAAGGTGAAGAAATCCGGCGCGAAGGCCAAGCACCAAACCGTTACGGTCGACCAACTGGGTGAAGGCTGATGGAAAGCTCAATGGACTTCCTGCTCTGGGTGAGAGGGCCGGCGTTCAACGTCGCCGTCGCGATCTTCGTGATCGGCGTGGTCGCCCGCCTCTTGGAGATTCTGCTGCTGGGGCGCGCACCCAGCCATTCCGAGCCGAAAGGGTCGCAGGTCGGGCCCGGCATCGCGGAGATCTTCAAGCGCTCCGTGCCGCTGCCCGACATCGTCAAGCGTGGCGCGGTCACACTGGTCGGTGGGTACATCTTCCACATCGGCCTGTTCATCACGATCTTCCTGTTCGTGCCGCACATCGAGTTCATCAACAGCGTGTTCGGCGTCCGCTGGCCTGGCCTTCCGAACCCCGTGGTCGATGCGGTGACCGTGGTGACGATGGTCGCGCTGGTCGTGCTGCTGGTGCACCGCATCAGGCAGCCGGTCAAGCGCATGCTGAGCACCTCTGAGGACTACCTGACCTGGTTGGTGACCTTCCTGCCGATCCTTACCGGCTGGCTGGCCTACCACCGCATCGTGAATCCGTATCCGCTGGTGCTCGGTCTCCACATCCTCAGCGTCGAGCTGCTGATGGTGGTCCTGCCGTTCACGAAGCTGATGCACACCTTCACGGTGTTCATCTCCCGTTGGTACAACGGCGCCATCTACGGCCGCCGGGGGGTGCAGTCATGAGCAGCCTTACACTCGAGCGCGGCCTCTACGACCTCAAGGCCGCCATTGACGCGCCGATCGCCTCGTTCTTCTCGAGCTGCGTGCACTGCGGACTCTGTGCCGAGGCCTGCCTGTTCTACGTCGAGACGGGAGATCCGAAGTACACGCCGATCCGCAAGCTCGAGCCTCTGCGTCGGGTCTGGGAGCAGGAGTACACGCTCTTCGGCAAGCTCAAGAAGCTCGTCGGCCTCTCCAAGGCGGTCACGGACGACGAGCTCGAGGAGTGGAAGGAGCTGCTGTACGCCTCCTGCACGATGTGCGGGCGCTGCTCGCAGGTCTGCCCCGTCGGCAACGACATCGCCTACATGGTCAAGAAGGCGCGCGAAGGCATGGTGTCCTCCGGTCATGCCCCCGCGCCGCTGGTCGGGGCCGCGACCCGCGCGGTCAAGATCGGCAGCCCGATGGGCGTGAAGTGGCCCGCGGTGCAGAACCAGATCAAGCACGTCGAGGCAGACACCGGGCTCAAGATCCCCGTCGACGTCCAGGGCGCGGAGTACATGCCCCTCCTGTCGTCGATGGAGATCATCAACTTCCCCGAGTACCTCGGTGCACTGGCCAAGATCTTCAAGCAGGCCGGGATCACCTGGACGCTCGCTTCAAAGGCCTTCGAAGCCACCAACGCCGGCCACCAGATCGGCTCGTCGGACATCGAGCGCGAGCTCGTGGTGCGGGTCGTCGACGAGGCGGAGCGGCTCGGGGTCAAGTTCGTGATCGGCCCGGAGTGCGGCCACGCCTTCAACGCCATCCGCTGGGACGGCCCCGAGCTGATCGGGCGCCCGTACAAGTTCCGCGTCCTGCACATCATCGAGCTGCTCGACCAGCTGCGGGCCGAGGGGCGGTTGAAGGTCGACAGCAAGGTGACCGAGCGGCTGACGTTCCACGACCCCTGCAACATGGCCCGCAAGAGCGGCATCGTGAACGAGCAGCGCAACCTGCTGGGCATGGTGGCGACCAATTTCGTCGACATGCCGGACAACGGCATTCACAACTGGTGCTGCGGCGGCGGTGGTGGTGCGAACAGCATGGAGGAATACGAGCACCTGCGCCTCAAGGCGTTCGGCCGCAAGCGGTGGCAGCTCGAGTCGGTCGAGCCGGAGCTTCTCGTCACGGCTTGCGCGAACTGCCGCCTGACGATCGAGGAAGGTCTCGAGCACTACAAGATGGAGATCCCGATCGCCGGCCTCACCGAGATGATCGCGGAACACCTGAAGGAAGACGAATCGGCTGCCTGAGCCGACGCACAATGGCAACGGTCCCGGGGCCAACGCAGCGCCCCGGGGCCAATGGGAGATGAATTCCAATGACCGAACGCTTAGTCGTTGACCCTATCACCCGCATCGAGGGGCATCTGCGCATCGAGGCGCAGATGGATGGCAATGCCATCAAGCAGGCCTACTCATCGGGCACCATGGTGCGCGGCCTCGAGATCATCCTGCGCGGTCGCGACCCGCGCGATGCCTGGGCCTTCGCGCAGCGCATCTGCGGCGTGTGCACCCTCGTGCACGGCATGGCGTCGATCCGCTCGGTCGAAGACGCCCTGAAGTACGAGATCCCGGCGAACGCGCAGCTGATCCGCAACCTGATGATCGGCGCGCAGTACATCCACGACCACGTGATGCACTTCTACCACCTGCACGCGCTGGACTGGGTGGACGTGGTGTCGGCGCTGTCGGCCGACGCGAACGCGACCTCGACCCTGGCCCAGTCCCTCGGCAGCTGGCCGAAGTCCTCGCCCGGCTACTTCGCCGACATTAAGCGGAAGGTGAAGGCCTTCGTCGAGGCGGGACAGCTCGGCATCTTCGCCAAGGCCTACTGGGGCCACCCGGCGTACAAGCTGCCGCCGGAGGCGAACCTCATGGCGGTGGCGCACTACCTCGAGGCCCTGGCCTGGCAGCGTGACGTCGTCCGGCTGCACGCGATCTTTGGCGGCAAGAACCCGCACCCGAACTTCGTGGTGGGCGGCGTGGCCTCCCCCATCGACCTCAACTCCGACTCCGCGATCAACGCCAAGCGGCTGTCCGACGTGCAGTCGATCATCGACCAGATGCGGACGTTCGTCGACCAGGTCTATGTCCCCGACACCCTCGCGGTCGCCTCCTTCTACAAGGACTGGGGCACGCGCGGGGAGGGCCTCGGCAACTTCCTGTGCTACGGCGACCTGCCCAGCAAGAGCATGAGCGACCCGTCGGGCTACCTGTTCCCGAGCGGTGTCATCCTCGGCCGCGACCTCAAGACCATCCATCCGGTGGACATGCACAATCCGGCCGAGATCCAGGAGTTCGTGTCGCACTCCTGGTACAAGTACAAGGCCGGCAAGGACAAGGGCCTGCACCCGTACGACGGCGAGACCGAGTTCGACTACACGGGCCCGAAGCCGCCCTACAAGCAGCTGGACGTCGACAAGCAGTACTCCTGGCTCAAGGCGCCGCGCTGGAAGGGCAAGTCGGTGGAGGTCGGCCCGCTGGCGCGCGTGCTGCTCCTCTACGCGAAGGGCCACCCGCAAACCACCGAGCTGGTCAACATGACCTTGAAGAAGCTCGAGGTTGAGCCGCGGGCCCTGTTCTCGACGCTCGGCCGCACCGCGGCCCGGACGCTGGAGACCAAGATCATCGCGGACGCCATGCAGGGCTGGTACGACCAGCTCATCGCCAACATCCGTTCGGGCGATACCAGGACCTTCAACGAGAAGCTCTGGGATCCGGCGACCTGGCCGAAGCAGGCGAAGGGCGTGGGTTACATGGAGGCCCCGCGCGGCGGTCTGGCGCACTGGATCGTCATCGAGAACGGCAAGATCGCCAACTACCAGGCGGTGGTTCCCTCGACCTGGAACGCGGGCCCGCGCGACCCGCAGCAGCAGCCGGGCGCGTACGAGGCCGCCCTGCAGGACAACCACCAGCTGGCCGACCCCAAGCAGCCAGTCGAGATCCTGCGGACCATCCACAGCTTCGACCCCTGCATCGCCTGCGCGGTGCACCTGAGCGACGAGGAGGGCGAAGAGCTGCTGCAGCTGCGCGTGAACTGAGTCCCGCTCAGCCGCAGGAAGAAAGGGCCGCTCACGCGGCCCTTTTCTTAATTGCGCGTCAGTGCGCCGCGAGCCAGAGCTCCAGGACCATGAGGACCCAGACCAGCTCGCCGTAGTACGAGGCGTGCTCCTGGGCGTGCAGCGCGAGCGCGCGGTCGATGAACTCCGCGCGGAGCAGGCGGCGCTGCTTGAGGGCGCCGAGGCTGTCCCGGGCGAGCTGCCGCAGTCCCTGGTGCTCGACCAGCCAGACGCCGAACGGCAAGCCGAAGCCGTGCTTCTTCTTCTCGATGATTGCCGTCGGGAGAAAGTCCTTCGTGGCCTCCTTGTAGAAGTGCCGCAGGCGACCGCGCCGAATCTTCTCGGCCGACGGGACCAGGGTCGAGAAGTCGACCACCGCGTCGTCGAGCAACGGGTAGGACACCTCGACGCCGGCCAGCTCGCACGCGCGGGTGACCTTGCGCAGGTCGTTGTCCGCGAGGGTGATCTGCCAGTCCAGATAGAGCATGCGGTTCAATGCCGAGGCGCCCGCGGGCCGGCGATAGGTGTCGCGCTCGAAATTCCGCGGCTGGTCGGGGTCGATGGCGGCGAGCACGTCCGCCTCGAAGATCTGCTCGGCCGGGAAGCGGTTGAGGTAGTTGTAGGTTTGCAGCCGGTCGGGCAGCGGCACGTTCGCCTGGCGCACGTAGCTCTGGGCCTTGCGGATGGGCAGCACACGGTCCGGTAGCCGATCGAGCAGCGGCTCGAGCGCATGCCGCCGCAGCCAGCCGGGCAGGCGCTGGTAGTGCTCGAACACCGCCTGCTTGGCGTAGCGCTCGTTGCCGGCGAACAGCTCGTCCCCGCCGTCGCCGCCGAGCAGGTGGGTGATGCCGTGCTCACGGGCCAGGCGGGCGCAGAAGTAGGCCGGCAGCACCGAGGAGTTGCCGAACGGCTCGTCGTAGGCCGCGGCGATCGCCGGGATCGCGTCGAGGACGTCCTGCTCGGTCACGTAGTAGGTGTGGGCCAGCGTCCGGAAGTGCTCGGCCGCGATGCGCGCATAGCCGCTCTCGTCGTAGGCCGGGACGTTGAAGCCGATGGAGAAGGTGTGGGCCGCGCCCGGCCGCACTTCGGCCAGGACACCCGAGACAGTGGAGCTGTCGAGGCCGCCGCTGAGGAACGCGCCCACTGCGTCCGAGGCTGCGTGGGCCCGCACGGCGTCCCGGATCACCGTCATCATCTGCCGGTGCGCCGTCTCGACCGGCACGTCGAGACGCTCGCGAAACTGCGGCAGCCAGTAGTTGACGACCTGCCAGGCCCCGTCCCGTCCGACCAGGCAGTGCCCCGCCGGGAGCTTGCCCACGTCCGCGTAGACGCTCGCCGGGCTCGGCAGCATGTGGCAGTAGAGGTAGTCGTAGATCCCCTGCGGGCTCACCGCGAGGCGGACGTCGGGATGGCCGCGCAGCCCGTCGGCGGTGGTCGAGAAGACCAGGGTTCCGCCGACCGTGGTGTGGAAGAGCGGCTGCTGCCCGATGCGGTCGATGGCGAGGAGCGCCGCGCCGCTCGCCTCGTCGACGGCGGCGAGCGCGAACGATCCCCCCAGGCGCTCGAGGCAGCGCGTGCCGGACGCGCGGTACGCGGCGGCCAACGCGTCGACGGGCGCCCGTGCGGCAGGCGCAGCCTCGACCAGCCGCGTCCAGTCAGGACGTCCGCAGATTGCGACCACGACCGGGCCCGCCCTCCCGATCTCCCACCGGTCGCTTGCAGCGAGCCCGCAGCGGTCGCCGACGTGCGAGGCCGCGGGCCCGGCAGTGGGCAGCTTCTGTAGCATGGCCGAGAGCACGCCTGCGTCCCTTGGCCGTCCGCCGACCCATCCGCACATGCCTCTGACCGACAGGTCGGCGAGGCGGGCGGGCCATGCCCCGGGTTGTAGGGCGGGAGGAGAGTCCGTGCGATTCATGCGGGCGTTCCAGGATCGGGCCGTACTTGCCGACTATGGTCGCACGACGTCGCCGCTGAGGCTGCGGCAGCCGACTGGGTCAACGCGCGCTGGCCTGCGCCAGGGTCGACACGCGGCCCGGACTCCGGCCCGCGCTGATCAGCCTTCGCCGCTCGCGCTCGACGTCCGCGAGCACGGCACCGATGGCGCCGGCATCCGCTTCGCGGGTGGCGGCTTCCAGCCGGCACACCGCGGCGTGCAGCGCGGGGACGGCGCATGCTGCCGCGGCGCCCTTCATGCCGCCCGCGGCGCGCCTCGCTTCAGCCCAGTCGCCACCCGCCGCAGCCGCCGTCAGGGTCTCGAGCTGCGCCGGCAGCTCGGCCAGCATCTGCTCGAGCAGGGACTCGGCGATGTCGAGGGAGCCGCCGGTGATGCGCAGCGCATCGTCGAGGTCGCGCGCCGGCAGCGTCGGCAGGCCGGCGTCGCCGTCCTGCGCCCGCGTCGAACGCGATCCACCGGCCCGCCCGTCGGGCACGGTCCCCGCGGCCTCGTTCCGGTCGCTCGAGCGGCTGCCGGGGCGCAGGTAGGCGACGAGCAGCAGGACGAGCGCGGCCAGGGCGACGGCGGTCAGGTCGGCCACGATCACGGCCGCGTCCCTGCCGCGGCCGCCGGCCGGCACTTCGGCATACAATCCGTCGACCCGCTCGGACCACGAGCCCGCGACCCTCGCATCCTGACTCCGTCGAGCAACGTCATGCGATTTCCGACCATCGAGGACTGTATTGGCGGCACGCCACTGGTGAAACTTCAGCGCCTGCCGGGTGCGACCCCGAACACGGTCCTGGCAAAGCTCGAAGGCAACAACCCCGCCGGCTCGGTGAAGGACAGGCCCGCGCTGTCGATGATCCGGCGGGCCGAGGCACGGGGTGACATCAGGCCCGGCGACACCCTGATCGAGGCGACGAGCGGCAACACCGGGATCGCGCTGGCGATGGCAGCGGCGATCAAGGGCTACCGGATGGTGCTGGTCATGCCGGAGAACATGACGGCCGAGCGCCGCGCGGCCATGCGCGCGTACGGCGCCGAGCTCGTGCTGGTGACGCGGGAGCAGGGCATGGAAGGTGCCCGCGACCTCGCCGAGCAGATGGTGCGCGAGGGCCGCGGCAAGGTGCTCGACCAGTTCGCGAACCGGGACAACCCCGAGGCGCACTACGAGGGGACCGGACCCGAGATCTGGCGCGCCACCGAGGGCACGGTCACGCACTTCGTCAGCGCCATGGGCACCACCGGCACGATCATGGGGACGGCCCGCTACCTCAAGGAGCGCAATCCCGCGATCCGGATCGTCGGGGTCCAGCCCACGGAGGGCTCGAGCATTCCGGGCATCCGGCGCTGGCCCCCCGAGTACCTGCCGAAGATCTTCGACCGCAGCCGCGTCGACCAGGAGATGGAGGTATCCCAGGCCGACGCGGAGGAGACGACGCGCCGGCTCGCCCGCGAGGAGGGGATTTTCTGCGGCATCTCCTCGGGTGGCGCCGTGGCGGCGGCCCTGCGCCTGTCGCGCGAGGTCGAGAACGCCGTGATCGTGGTGATCATCTGCGATCGCGGCGACCGCTACCTGTCCAGCGGCGTGTTCCCGGCAGACTGACCCGCATGCAGCGCCGTCGGGAGAGGCAGCGCCCGGAATTGGCTCGCGAGGCGGTGATCGAGTCGTCGAGCCACGACGGCCGCGGCGTCGCGCGCATCGACGGCAAGGCCACCTTCGTCCACGGCGCGCTGCCCGGCGAGCGCGTCCGCCTGCGGGTCGTCAGGCATCACCGCAACTTCGACGAGGCGGAGGCCGAGGCCGTGCTCGAGCCTTCGGCCGACCGCGTAGAGCCGGCCTGCCCGCGATTCGGCGTCTGCGGCGGGTGCAGCCTGCAGCACGTCGCACCCGTCGCGCAGATCGAGTCCAAGCAGCAGGCGCTGCTCGACGCGCTGCGGCACATCGGGCACCTCGAGCCCGAGCGGGTCTTTGCGCCCATCGTCGGATCCTCGCCCTGGGGCTACCGGCGCAAGGCCCGGCTCGGCGTCAAGTACGTCGGCAAGAAGGGCAAGGTGCTGGTCGGGTTTCGCGAGCGCAGCTCGAGCTTCGTCACCGACACCGAGCGTTGTCCCGTGCTCCACCCGCGCGTCGGCGAGGCCCTGGCGGCGCTCGCCGCGCTGATTGGCAGCCTCGACATCCGCGAGCGCGTGCCGCAGGTCGAGGTCGCGATGGGCGACGAGCGCTGCATCCTGGTGTTTCGGGTGCTGGCACCGCCCTCGGCCGGCGATGCGGAGCGCCTGCGGTCCTTCGGGGCCGCGCACGGATTCGTGGTCTACCTGCAGGAGGGCGGGCTCGACAGCATCCGGCCGCTGGATCCTCCGGGTGTGCAGCTGACGTACGCGCTGCCCGAGTTCGACGTGGAGCTCGAGTTCCGCCCCGGCGACTTCACGCAGGTGAACTTCGAGGTCAACCGCTTGATGGTGGCACGCGCCGTCGAGCTACTGCGCCCGCAACCACAGGAGCGCGTGCTCGACCTGTTCTGCGGGCTCGGCAACTTCACCCTGCCGCTGGCGCGGCGCGCGGCCGAGGTCGTCGGCGTGGAAGGCGAGGCGGGACTCGTCGCGCGGGCCCGCGCCAACGCGCTGCGCAACGGCATCGGCAACGCGCGCTTCTACACGGCGAACCTCTATGCCGCGCTCGACGCCGAGCCCTGGCTGCGGGAGCGGTTCGAGGCCGCGCTGCTCGACCCGCCGCGGACCGGCGCCGTCGAGGTCCTGCCCCTGCTGCCGCGCCTGGGCGTCGAGCGCCTCGTGTACGTCTCCTGCTACCCTGGCACGCTCGCCCGGGACGCTGCGGAGCTGGTGCAGCGGCACGGCTACCGGCTGGTTGGTGCGGGGGCGATGGACATGTTTCCGCACACCGCGCACGTCGAGTCGATCGCGGTGTTCCAGCGTCGCTGAGGGGCATCGATGGGCGTCGAGATCGAGCGCAAGTTCCTGGTCAGGGACCCGAGCTGGCGCGAGGCGGCCACCGGCAGCGTGCGCTACCAGCAGGGCTACCTGTCGCGCTCGCCGACCTCGGCGATCCGCGTCCGCACGGACGGTGAGCGGGCCTATCTCAACATCAAGAGCACGACGGACGGCATCACCCGCCTCGAGTTCGAGTACCCGATCCCGCTCGCCGATGCGGAGGCGCTGCTCGCGCGCGTGGCGCTGCGGCCGCTGATCGTGAAGACCCGCCACTTTGTCGATTTCGCCGGCCGGCGCTGGGAGATCGACGTGTTCGAGGCGGAGAACGCCGGACTCGTCGTGGCCGAGGTGGAGCTGGAGGCGGCCGACGCCAAGGTTTCGCTGCCCCCCTGGGTCGGTCCCGAGGTCTCGGCCGACCCGCGCTACTACAACTCCAGCCTCAGCGAACGGCCCTACCGCGAGTGGGGCGGATCCGGCTGAGGCGCGGGTCGGTGCTGCGCCGGGTCCTGCTGCTCTGCGTCGGCCTTCTGACCGCCTGCGGCGACGGCTCTTGGCCATCGCCGGGGTTGGCGATGGGCCTCGCCCAGGCGCCGACGACCCTCGACCCGCGCTTCGCCACCGATGCCGCCTCGGCGCGCGTTTGCCGGCTGCTCTATCGCTCGCTCGCGGAGGTCGACGAGCGCGGAGTCCCGTTGCCGGCGCTGGCGACCTGGGAGCGGGTCGCGCCGGACCGCTACCTGTTCAGCCTGCGCCCCGATGCCCCTGCCTTTGCCGACGGCACACCCGTCACGGCCCGCGACGTCGCGGCGACGTACGAGTCGGTGCTCGATCCGGCGACGGGCTCGCCGCACCGCGGCGCGCTCGCCGCCATCTCACGCGTCGAGGTGCTGGACGAGTCCAGGCTGGCCTTCCAGCTGTCGCGCCCCGACCCGCTGTTCCCGGCCTACGCCACGCTCGGCATCCTGCCAGCCGCAGCGCTCGCCGCGGGCCGCGACTTCAACGCGGCGCCGCTCGGCAACGGGGCCTTCGTCCTGGCGGGACGGGAGGGCGAGGGGCGGCTGCGGGTGCGCCGGCGCGATGACGGGCTCGAAATCGATCTGCTGGAGGTAAAGGACCCGACCGTCAGGGCCCTCAAGCTGCTGCGCGGCGAGATCCAGCTCGTCCAGAACGACCTGCCGCCGGAGCTCGCCCGGCATCTCGCCGCCCAGCCCGGGCTCCGGTTGGAGAGCCGGCCCGGCACCACCTTCGCCTACCTCGGCCTCAATCTCGAGGAGCCGGCGCTCGCGGACCCGCGGGTGCGCGAGGCCATCGGGCTGGCGCTCGATCGCGAGGCGATCGTCGCTGCCCTGTTCCGCGGCCTGGCCGAGCCCGCCGAGTCGCTCCTGCCGCCCGACCACTGGGCCGGCGCCGATCTTCCGGCCGCGCCTCACGACCTGGGGCGGGCGAGGCGCCTTCTGGCGGAGGCGGGCTACGGCCCCGGGCAGCCGCTGCGCCTGAGCTACAAGACCTCCGCCGACGCATTCCGCTTGCGGCTCGCCACGGTGATCGGGCACCAGCTGGGTCAGGCCGGCATCGAGGTCGCGATCCGCAGCTACGACTGGGGCACCTTCTACGCCGACGTCAAGGCTGGCCGCTTCCAGCTCTACGGCCTGTCCTGGGTCGGCGTGAGCACGCCGGACATCTTCCGCTACGCCTTCCACAGCGCGTCGCTGCCGCCGGCGGGCGCGAACCGCGGACGGTTCCGCTCCGCCGCCGTCGACGCGCTGATCGAGGAGGCGGAGCGGGCAGGGGGGCTCGCCGACCTCGCCCGGGCATTTCGCGACGTGCAGATTGAGCTGCATTCGGCCCGGGCCTTCATTCCGCTCTGGCGCGAGCACAACGTGGCGGTCCTGCGTGCCGAGGTTGGCGGCTACCGTCTGGCCCGCGACGGCAACTACGATGCGCTCGCCAGGGTCGAGATCCGACCGACACAGGCAGGGCAGCCCCCGTGACCCCGACGACGCGCATCCTCGTCCACCTCGACACCCAGACGCTGGAGCTGCTCGACGGCGACCGCGTCGTCGCGACCTACCCGGTGTCGACCGGCAGCAGTGGTCCCGGCGAGGAGCGCGATAGCGGGTGCACGCCGCGCGGCCATCACCGGGTCCGGCTGCGCATCGGGGACGGTTGCCCGGCGAACACCGTGTTCGTCGGGCGGCGGCCGACCGGCGAGATCTACTCTGCCGACCTCGCGGCCGCCGAGCCCGACCGCGACTGGATCCTC
>Ga0208980_10000065_pt1 | contig 46372 bp, 59 predicted proteins | sample WetSurMetagenome_3_FD_187993 | JGI IMG/M metagenome (GOLD analysis project Ga0208980, IMG submission 187993) | Wetland microbial communities from Twitchell Island in the Sacramento Delta, sample from surface sediment Aug2011 Site A1 Bulk (version 2) | ecosystem: Environmental > Aquatic > Marine...
CGGCCATCGCATCGCGCGGGGCCTCAGTGGACTTCGACGCGGTGCCTGTTCGCCCCCTTGTGCTTCGGGAGCGTGAGCCGCAGCACGCCGTCGGCATACTTCGCCTCGGCCTTCGCGAACTCCACGTCGACCGGCAGCGTGAACGAACGCGTCATCGTGCCGCAGTAGCGCTCGCTGCGAAGGACCTTGCCCTCCTTCTCGTCCTTCTTCTCGCGGCGCACCTCGGCCGAGATCGTGACCATGTTGCCATCGACATCCACGTGGATGTCGTCCTTCGCCACGCCCGGCACGTCGGCCTTCACGAGATAGCGGTCTTCGGCTTCCTCCACGTCCAGCTTGATCATCGGAGGCATGTTCTCCGTCTCCATCCACATCGGGGGAAGCATCCCCTTGAAGACGGAAGGCATGTCGAACGCCGGATCGAAGAGGGTCAGGGGTTTGAGGGTTCCCATGATGTCCTCCATCGACAGACAGGCCGCGGTGGCGTCACCCCCACCACCGCACGGAGCGCGGACTTCCGACTCCGTAGCGTCACTCTAGGCGCGCCGCCGCCGGCGCGTGTTGCCGGGGGTCAAGAACCCTTCGGATTTCGCGCCGCCACGAACTCGCAGATGCGGTCCAGCGTGTCCAGCGTGGCGTAGTCCGGCTCCGCGATCTCCACGCCGAAGCGCTGGTGCACGGCGATGAGGAAGTTGAGCCAGTCCATGGAGTCGAGGTCGACCTGGTCGCGCAGCAGCTTGCCGGGCTCGATTTCGCCCTCCTCCAGCTCCGGGGCGATCTTCTTCAGCTCCGCGAAGACGAGCGGGCGCAGTTCGATGGCGTTCATAGCTTTTCCGGCTCCTGAAGTCGGCGGGAGAGTTCGGCGAGGAACGCGGCCCCGCGGTGGCCATCGCTCACCCGGTGGTCGGCCGAGAGCGTGGCCACGACCGCCGGACGCGCCACGAGCACGCCCTGCTCGACCCACGGCCGCATCGCCACCCGGCCGAAGCCCACGATCGCGACCTGCGGCGGATAGATCACGGCGAAGGTCGTCTCCACCCCGGTGTCGCCCAGGTTCGTGACGGTGATGGTGGGGTCGGAGAACTCGGAGCTGCGCAGGCTCCCCGCCCGCGCGCGCTTCACGAGGTCGGCGAGCTTCGCCATCAGCGCGTCGATGGGCAGGTCCTGCACGTCGCGGATGCCGGGAGCCACGAGCCCACCCTGGCGAAGCGAGATGGCGACCCCCGTGTGCACGGCGGCGGAGGGCTTCCCCGTGCATTTCGACCAACACGCCTTTCACGCGGACCATGTCATGGTCTGTGGGCGAGTGAAGCCGCACACGGGCTTCGTCGGGGAAATCGAGAGTTACTATTCCGGCAAAGAACTCCTTGAGGAAATTGCCAAAATCACAAACGGCGTTTTCCAATTCTGCAAAGATCCCAAGGACCTGGAATCCGCTTATTGTCAATTGGAATCCCGAAACTATCTTCAATTGACTCATCAAGTGTAATTATGTTAACCGAAGATCTCAAACAATTTGGTTGGCATACGGCACGCCATCTCAACGGCGCGCCGATGCTATTTCATCCAACTCAACGTCTCGCGATTCTAAAAGAATCGTCGGGCATGAATCTTTACCTGATTGAGAATCAGGAAATGGAGGAATATGTCGCATTTGGAAAGATGACTTTACTCGAAACTATTTCCGCGGTTTGCTGTATGATGACCGCATATCGTTACGAAACGCTAACTGCGCCTAAACAACACTAGAAAGGACGAACTTCGAATGTCGCTTGATTCTTTGTTCGATGCGTTAGTAAAGCACCAAATTCGGTTTACCATTACCGGTTCTCGATTCTTCGGCGGTGCGGATCATAATTCTGATTGGGACATTATCATTGAAAGCCTACCCAAAGGTATCCTTTTAGAGCGCGTAGCTGAGTACGATGACGTACCCAACTTTTTTGTGTACAAACATGCAAATATCAACGTGCATTTGCTACTTCCCAAAACCGTGAAGTTCGACACGGCGCGCCGTATCCATAACATCGTTAACGAAATTCCCAATTTTGGGGGTCTCCCAAAGAAAAATCGAAAAGCCATTTTCAGAGCGCTTTTCGACGGCTTTACCCTGAAGTAACTCTTTCCTTTCCCGTTAGGAACGGATTGTTTCCACCGTTCCTAACGGGAAAAAAATTTTTTCCCTGGCAAAGCCAGGAAATCTCGCGAATATTGGCAATTGAAACTCTAACAAAAAGGAGACTCTAAATGCTTATACGAACTTTAATAAAAGAAATCGCAACCGCAATTTGCGCGCTAAAGCGGCCGCCGCGTATCTCCACTGAAACTCTTGAGTTTTGGATAAAAAGATTAGCGAAACTCGAAAAACACTTACCCTCTGGCAGCGGCTTTGATGACGGAACAACTATCGACCACGCACATAGTTCTCCCACAAAAATCGTGCTTCGTACGTCATTTCATCACATGGCAGAATCTGGAATGTACGACCGCTGGACAAAGCACATCATTAGAATTTATCCCTCTTTCTTTGGTGATTTCGACATAACTATCAGCGGCCCGAATTACCGAAACATCAAAGATTATATCATCGAGGTTTTTCTTAACGCATTAGATGCAGAAATCGAGGAGTAACCAAATGTTATGCTTACTACAATTCCACGGAAAAATTTCCAAATCCGGCGTGCATCTTAAAATGTACAAAATCAATCCAGATGACCCTTACAACTTCGTCTCTCCTGAAATGGTCGAATGCCATATTTGCAATAAATCGCATTCGCAATTGTATATCGTTATCTGCAAACCACAAAACATGTTTAGCTATTGGGTTGTGTTTCGGTATAACAACGAAGACCGCGTGCCAGATCTAAGTGTTCCAATTGGCGTCGCCAAAATCCCATGCGACGGCCGCAAATTGTCCCCCGAAGATAACGCAACTTATTGGCACCGCAGCTAAAGGAGAATTTCAATGTGCCTCGCAAATCTCACAGAACCAAAAACCCTAACAGAGAATATCTTTGTCTACAAAATTGTCGCAAGAGAGGACGCATATCACGATAAGCCTTTTCGAAGCCTCTATCGACCCCAGGTAAGGATGCCACAACAACATGACGGATATGATTATGGTCAAGTATACCTCTATCCGTTATACAAAAAACTCACAAGTCGATTCCCAGGGTTTTACTGTTACCCAACCAAAGAAATCGTGATCTCCATTGCTCAAGACATTAACCAATATACAACTCTTTGGCTCAAAATTCTCAAATGCTTCATTCCCGCAGGAACCGAAGTGATCTTCGGTAAAGATCTTCGACATGCACCCGCTCTCTTAACGCCTACTTTAATCACCTGCTCTCTCCATAAAATCCCCAAAGGTTCTCGCTTAATCTAAAGGAGTTTGAAATGCGTAGCGCAGATGACACGATTCTTAATCCAATTCGCATTGCCGATTTGGACATTGATAACATGACTCTTGAGGAACTTGAGGAATTTGTCGCGAAATGCCGCGGCCTGTTCTACAAGCCCGCGAAAGTTCCAAAAGAAAAGAAACCTAAAAAAGAAAAGAGTCAAGACGAAGTCACGGTTATTTCCATCGACGATATTGAAGGAGATCTTGGATGAACATTGATCCGCGAATTAAATGGGCGCGTAACCTACGTGCGCTAAACGACCCGACAACTTGTGGGTTTCTCGAAGCGATTGTTTCCTACATGCAATACAACACCGAGAGGCATAAATACACTTTAAAAGAGTTTCTCCGCTTGATTTTTAAAGAAGATTACGAATTGTTTTTCCCGGACAAAACTAACTAAAGGAGATTCCCAAATGGCAAAGATCAAAAAGACAACATACATTAATGCAAAACAACTAACTCCTGGAAGTATCGTGTTTGTTCGAATGCCGATTCCAGAATCAACAAAGGATGAAGACGTGTTTCTTCCAGCTAGGGTTATTGGATCTAACTCTACTGACGCATGTATATGCCTACTTTCCCCAATGGATCTTTATGTGCCAGTAGAAAGTTTGTATCAACAATCTTGAAAGGAATATCATGTTACCAAGAATACTAAATTATCTCAAACCCACGATTATCATGATCGAGGACTTTATCTTGAGTGTTTGTTTTGTAACAATCTTCATGCTCCTCATTTCCTTATTTATTCGCGGTTGCAGCAAACTACTTTTCTAATGGGAGGTTATCATGAGCAAAACTACAAAAGAAGTAACTTACATTCCCGCTTCGCGGCTTCACATAAATGACGATAATGTCTATGTTCGCGTCGTGTTTCCTGACGCGATGGACAACGACGAAACTTTTCTTCCCGCGACAATTATTGGATTTACGGCCGTCGTGGTCTTAGTCAAAGTCGCAACGAATATTGACATCTTCGTGCCTCGGAGATGCGTATACAAACGTGCAAGAAAAAACTCAACTCCAACAACTATTAAGGAGGTTTCCAATGATAAAGATGCGGCATGACAACTTGCTTGTCAAGCGAATTCCCACTCCCGAAACAACCGAGTCGGGTCTTTACATCCTCGGCCGTGAGAAACCGCAGCTTGGGAAAGTCGTTTCTTGCGGCCCAGAGTGCCCAGGGATAAATCCCGGAGATATAATCATGTTCGGGAAATTCACAGGCACCGAAATCGAACCCGATACACTTCTACTTAAATTTAAAGATTGCCTAATCGTAATCGACAACCTTAATTTGGAGGAACCTAAATGACAGAATTTCCCACAGAGTGGTACGACAATTCATCATTAACAATCTTCGATATGTGTGAAAGGAAATACTATTGGTCACGAATAATTAACTCCACCGGCTACACCGGACATGCATCAATCGCCATGCGTTATGGTGAATGCATGCATACGGCCTTGGAAATTTACTACAACGTTAAAATCAAAGATCTTACTAATCGTGAACGGCGGCATGCCGCACTTCGTGCATTTTTAAATAAATACAGATCTCTTATCGGCGATTGCACAGAAGTAGGTTATACAATCCAACACGGTGTTGTGACTCTTGAGAGATACTTTGACTTTTATGCCCCCAAAGATGAATTGTTCACGCCCGTTGGAAGTGAGATGGGATTCCTATTTTACATAACCCCAAGATCTCATGAAGATTTCAGGCCGATTCCATTTATCATTCGTACAGATGGCATTTTCAAACAACAAGATGAGACATTTATCATTATGGAAACAAAAGTCACGAAGCGGCCACGGGAAATGCTTCAAAAAGTTTCCATTGATCGTCAACCGCAAGGATATGTTTATGGCGTCCGAACCGCGACAACTCAAGCCGTTCTTGGAACTCTAATAAATGTCATTGGAGTTTACGTAAATCTCGACACCCGCGAAGACGAAGATTTATTCCATCGTGATCTTGTTACTTGTTCCCCAATCGACGCCGAAATTTGGCGGGAGGAAACAATCGCGAAAGTCACCCGCATTCGCGAACTCGCGAAGAAATCACACGTGCAACCGCATAGGGTTTATTCCCGATCAACATGTAGCTGCATGTCGTTTAATAAACTTTGCGAATTTTACCCAATGTGCAAGCACAATGATCCGTCAATAGCGACAGCTATTGGCTTACAGCCAAATACTTGGCATCCACTTAAAGAACAAAAGCCATAAAGAAAGGATTAGGCATGAATACAACTAATGAAGTTACCCGCACTGAACGTGGTTGGTCTGGGCATTTTATAGCCGCATCAAGATGCTTATTTCGACGGAATACTCTACTTGTATATAACAATATCCACATCGTTGTTTCAACCGTAGGTAACTACCAACCAAATTTAAATACACATACCTCCGAAGAAATCGGCCCAAATCGTTATTTTGAGACCATGGTCTTTAAAGCAAAACATGATGGTACTTATTGGGATGCGGATGTTAAGAACGAAATTGGCTTCGAAAGCCCCTGGGAGTTATCAAACGACGTTGATGGTAACCAAGTTAACCAAATGCATGAGGATGTCGTTACGGAAATAACCAATAAGCTCCTCGTGGGAGAAATCGTATGAAGTATATTTTCGTGAAGAAGACGCTTTTGTCCGTTGGCTTGATCTCGTGGTTATACACCGGCTCCCCGTCGCCGACGCCAATAATGTCCTATACACCTTATCAAACACCGACGGCTAAAATTGTAGAGCTATATATACCAGCGCAATTACCGACTCCCTCAGCAGAATGCATTTCTGTGCCTGTTCATGGAGCGTTATCTACTGTAGGAACACGGTATTGTGTTTGTTGCAGTAAATACCGTTGGCACGTTTGGGGCCGCCAAGCGCCGACAAAAGAAGAATATTACACCACATGTATTTGTCCAGAATAAATCACAACTACTCAAAGGAAAACTTGAATGATGACTTACACAAAAAATGAACTCCTTACTGCAATCGAAAAAGGAATAAAAAAATGGGAATCCGTGGTGGCCGGCGGCCCGGAATATGGTGCGAAGGATTGCGCATTATGCCAGATGTTTCTTAAATATAATAACCTTGATAATAATTCTTGTGACGGTTGTCCAATCTACCTCGATACGCATAGACCCTTTTGCGAAGGTACACCATACGTAAATTGGACTAATGGTCCTGATAACGATGAAGATGATACAAATAATAGTTACTCCCCCAAACAAATCCAAAGCGCTTTAGATATGGTAACTTATCTTAACGGATTATTCATTCGCTTCTCAAACGATGAAATTAAAATGGAGGAGTCATGAAAGAACCTTGTATGTGCGGTGATCCAGCTTGTGGCTTTTGCGGCGATCCGCAAAGCGAAAAAGAATACGATATAATCATGACATATTTAGGATCATTATTCGATGATTATCCTGAGATCATCGACACTTACGCCCTTGCGGAAGACATCTTTAAGCGATTGACCAAAAGTCAATCAACGGCCGCGCAACAATTATATCTTTCCCTCCTCGCTCTTGCAAGAGAATCTAACTAGAAAGGATAAATCATGCTCTACACTGGTGATCGCTTAAGTGACATTCTATCAACAACTTCGTCAATCGCCGTAATCGGCAAGCCGTTTACAGGCAAAACAACTTCAACAAAATCATTGATAAAGATCATCCCAGAAGATAAGTGGATTTATTATTTCGATTGGGATAACAAAGCGATTCCAATAATCGTTGATGCACAAAACAACTGTTACTCGCATCGCTTGAAAGTTTTTCGTTATAATCGCGGCGGCGTCGGGGCGATCGCGAACAGCGAATCCACGCCGCGGCAGGCAAACACCTTCATGGAATTTATTAATGACTATGTCGCCCTTACCCAAAAAGTAAATCCCCAAACCGGCGACTGGAAAACCGACGCAACCGAAATCCCTGGCGTTATCGTCATCGACTCGATGTCCTCAATGAGTGACCATATTTTGGAATTTGTCCTCTCCCGCCTCGGCCATGATCTCGGTGCCCCAAAGACTGATTCTCGTGGGGATTATGGAAAACAAATGTCCAAAGTCGTCGAAACGGTCCGGGCGCTAAAAGCGCTTCCTTGTCATACGGTATTTATCTTCCATGAAGTAACCATTCAAAATGAAATCACGTCGCTTGTCCAAGTCTTGCCCGCCGTCACCGGACAACTCCGGGATACGATTGCCCGTGAATTCACGGTTGTTGTTCGGGCAATAACTAAATCCGCGGGCGGTGGCAAAATTGAATACCTTTGGCATACCAAACCCGTCGGCCAAACGGCATGTGCAGGAAGCACATTCCTAACTCCCGAACAAAACGCTTTACTCCCCGAGTTTATTCCCCAGGATTTCGCAGTTCTTTTAGGAAAGAAATAAATGAGCCAAATATGACTGACTAAGAGAAGCATGGCTAAAGGAAGAAAACTCACTTGCGCAGCGTAATGGAGAAATGCGATGTACGACAGCAGAATTGACACGTTGATTCACATTCAAACTGTAGCTCGCTATCTACATCAAGTCGTAGAGGATTTACTTGCACGAGCAGAGCACCACGATGCATCAAAACTACAGACACCGGAAAAGGAAGCGTTTGATATCGCTACGCCAAAGCTACATGGTTTGACATACGGAAGTGAAGAATATCGGGCTGCACTACGGGAGATGAAACCTGCGATTGAGCACCATTACTCTCTAAATCCACATCACCCTGAATTCTACGGTCATGATGGAATTGACGGCATGTCGTTGGTGGATCTAATCGAAATGCTGTGCGATTGGAAAGCGGCTACGGAACGCCACGACGACGGAGACATCAAGGCTAGCCTGGAACACAACGAAGAACGGTTCAAGATCGGAGGCCAACTCGGGATGATCCTACGCAATACGGTGGACCGGTTTGGTTGGTGATGGAGGAGTGAGATGGCCGAGGAATATAAATTGATCCACGAGCAACAAGAAAAGTGGAAGTTAGAGGCGCAGCTCGACAACATCGAGCGAGTATGTAGAGGTGAGAATATCGCTAGCCACATGCAAGAATTACCACCTATCGCTGCCGTGATTGAATTACAAACCACCATCGCCGAGCTTCGTGAATCTCTTAAAATCGCCCGACTTCGCGGCATCGAGGAAGAGCGGGCTCGGTGTGCAGGAATTGTCAGGCGCTATCGAGTTGGACTTAGGATGGCGGAACGCATTTGCGACGAAATCGAACGAGGTGAATAATGCTTGGGATCTTTTTTCTTGGATTCTTTAGCGGCTTGTTATTCGCAGCTTTTTCTTTTTTTGTTTGGCTCTGTCTTGTGTTAAGTTCTTTATGGAAGTCTTCTTCGGAGGAAAGTGATTGGAGTAAATAAATGCCTATAAATCTCCGTATTGTACTTGAAGATATTCAACAAATACAAATTACAATCGGGAGACAGAAAGATTTAATCAAACATCTCATGCACGATTGCCCAGAGTGCGTTACGCAATTTATACTTGCAACTAACTCTCTTGATAGTGCGATTGAATATCTTATCGCGGCCGAACGGAAAGTTAATTCGATTATTACAAAGCTATGAATAGAGGTAGTTAATGATCTTAATTCGCGCCCCGCCGAATCGCAATGGTTGGCAATCCATTTTTCACTAATCAACTTCTAACCAAATTGGAGTATTTATGAGACAGCAAGTCGATCTTTCCCAAGTTGACCTCACTGGAACCATGGAAGATGGAATCTATATCGCAACCATTAAGCACATGGAACGCAAACCCGCTAAGAGCGGTAATCCAATGAGGACTTTGACGTGGGCTATTTCCGATGGCCCGAACCTCGGCCGCGAGATTCGCTATGACAATCTCGTTCTTTCGGGAATTAATCAAAAAGGCGACCCAATTCAACCTATTCGCCTTGCGCAACTCTTGGTTGCTTGCAAAATCCCCTTTACTTGTGAGGAATGTGCCGGCGGCCCTGGAATTCAAGATGACCGTATTCACACAATCACAATCGGCGACGGCACAAACGGTAAGAAACGTGGTCATGTGTATTGTGAAAATGGCCATGAGTTACGCATTGATTTCGACGATGACACGCTCCTCGGTGCATCCTGCCGCGTCGAAGTCGCTACCGAAACAAACGACAAAGGCCGTTCGTATAATGTAATCAAGCGTTACTTGTCGCTCGATTAACCGCATTTTTAATAGGGGGACCACCCGGTCCCCCTATTCCTTTTATTGGGAGGATTAAATGCATTGTCCGAAAGTCGAATGCCTTAGTGATAAGATCCGTACAACAAAGACTTTAACGTATGGCAACGAACAATTCCCACGGCGGTATACCGGGAAGAATATCACTTATCGCCGTCGGCAGTGTTTGGCTTGTAATTTTACGTGGTACACAATCGAACTGGAAGAATACATCTTTCAGACGCAATTTCTTAAATGAGGAAATAGATGTACACAAATAATTGTGGCGGGCCGTCTTCCGGGCGCTTGGTAAATTATTTATACACCCAAGCGTCTTTTAAATATCCACTCTCGCGATTATTTTTTGGTATTCTTGCCCAAGCCATTCATGATGTAAGTAGAGAAGACAAAGTGGAAGAAGCGTCCACGGAAGATGCGCAATCATGGTTCCTAACCACCGATACAACGTTTGAGACAATCTGTGATATTTTAGAGCTAGATGCTATTCGAATCCGAAAGGAGATTATAGATGCCATACATTCCCGGCGAAGGCCCCAAAACGGCCACAATGGCAATCGTGGCCGAAAAGCCCTCGAACCATGAAGTAATTGCGGGAAGACCACTTGTCGGCCCGTCAGGGCAACAATTGAATTCAATTCTAACAAACATCGGCCTTCGAAGATCAGATGTATATATAACCAACGCCGTTAAGAATGTTACAACTATTGCTAATCCAACTCACGAAGAAATCGCAATTGAACTCCCTGCGTTGTGTAAAGAACTTCACGCATTACCAAACCTAAATTGCCTTGTACCGCTTGGCGAAAGCGCGTTGTTAGCGTTGTCGAATTTTCAATTGTCTGGAATTTCATCACTCCGCGGCAGCGTGATTCCTTCGTTTATTGGTCCAAAAATGGTGCCGACTTTCCATCCCGCATTTTACATGCGCGGAAAATGGGAATATCGCTCGGTTGTTCAATTTGATCTAGACCGCGCAAAAGTAGAATCCACATTTCCCGAGATCGTCAGGCCGAAAAGAGCTTATTATTACGACCCATATCACATCCAAACGGCCTTAGAGTGGGTTAAGGAATTGACTAAAACCGCAAAACACACAGGCCAAATGGCGTTCGATATTGAACTCCATCGCAACGGCGTGATTAACTGTATTAGTTTCGCTCCCATGCCGTCGGTTGCTTATTGCTTTCCTTTGCGCCACACGGACGGCCGCCCATATTGGTCCATTACTGATGAATGCGTTATATGGCGGTTAATTAATCAACTATTGAATATCCCTAAGATTACTTATATTTCCCAAAACGGCCTCTTTGACACCTGGCATTTGTGGCGGCATGGGATTAACATCCCTGAAATGTCCCATGGATTTGATACAATGTACGCGCATCAATTACTTTATCCTGACTTCCCGCATTCACTCGCATATCTAACTTCGATATTCACAAACGAACCATATTACAAAGATGAAACTGGTATCTGGAGCACAACTAAGATGCCCCAAGATGATCGTTTCTGGATTTATAATTGCAAAGATTCGGCCGTGACCCTCGAATGCAAACTCGCCATTGAAGCTGAACTTAAAGAAGAACAGCTATTCGACGTGTATACTCACGAAGTTCACAAGCTCTGGGAACCACTTTTATCTATGCGTAAAAAAGGCATCCATGTTTCTCGAAACACTCTCCAAGAAGTTAGACAAGAAATCGCAGCGACAATCGCCAAACACGAAATGGATATTGCGGCCCGAATCGGCTTTAAGCTTAATACTCGTTCACCATTAGATATGGCGAAACTATACACGACACTTAATATCAAACCCCGATTAACTCCCAGCGGCCGTGTTAAAACCGACGCTGAGGAGATTATGTACATGGCTCATAAGTATCCTGAGCAACGAGATATATTACTCATGATTCATGAACTTAATACAAACCGCACACTCCGCGACGGCTTCCTTGGAATTTCCCTTGATCCTTACGACTTTTATCATCCATATTATATTCCCCACAAAACAAAAACAGGCCGCCTGGCCTCAAAAGGCTCTGATAGCGGCGGCCCGCAACTACAGAATATCCCTGCCCGCTTACGAAAAGTATTCATCCCTGATGATCCTTCTCATGAATTTACTTCTTGCGATTTAAAGCAAGCTGAGGCAATGATTGTTGCTTGGATGGCGGAAGACGAAATCTTGATTAACGCATTTCTCAACGAGAAAGATGTTCATAGAGTTAATGCCTGCATTCTTTTCCGTAATTGGACCAACCCGAAAGAACTCCCGCCTGATTCAATGCTTGATAGCATCCGCGAGAACTGCGACGCTTGCGCAAATCTTGGAATCCATAAATGCAATCATTCCGAGCGATACATCGCTAAACAAACAGGCCATGCATCATCGTATTTAGTTGGCCCTCGAAGATTTTGCTCAGAGCAGATAAAGAAAGGTTTGTCTTTTTCCGAGGCCGATGCAAAGAAATATCTTACATTACTCGTCTCCGACGCTAAACGCCATTGGCACGCGGACGTAGAGCGGCAGTTAAAATCAACCCGCATTCTCACAACGCCGCTTGGAAAGCGACGAACATTCTTCGGCATTCCCGATCACGATATGCTCCGAGAAGGATTATCGTGGCTCGCCCAGGCGACGGTCGCGCAGATCACAACTCGTGCGATGATCCTCTTTAATGATCGCTATAAAGAATCCCCAGAGCAAGCGCGAATTGTTACCCAAACTCACGACTCGCTTCTTATTTCCCACAATCGCGATCTTCGCGCAGAAGTGATGTTGGCGTTAAATCTTGCATTCTACATTCCATTAACTATCAACGGCCGCGAACTAATCATTCCTTTAGAATTTCAATTCGGCGAAAATTGGGGGGAAGTATAATGAATCTTACTTACGACGCCAATAGAGAAATTATCATTTATACTTGTATAACTTGTAGGAATATATCCGAGTATTATGTAGAATATGTAACGCCAACACTTCCTGTAATTATTGGTAGCAAAGCTATTCATTGGGTCCCCAACCCCGCAATTTGTACTTGTGGTCACTCGATTCTTTGGCACCCACAAAACTACGGCTGTTGTTTACCTACACAATTTCAAGAATGCAATTGTTACCAATTTACTCCAATGCCGGATTCAAGCCTTTCTCATGAAATGGGTTATATATGCAAGAATTGCTACTCCCTAGCGCCGTCTATTTCTCAATTAAATGATTTTCTCTTGTCGCTCCGACATAAGAGTTCCTCATGAGTAGCGATATTTGCCCAAGTGGGAAGATTCGTTATTTCTCCCGCAGCGAAGCATATATCGCCGCGAGGAAATTTCGTAAACCAACAAACGGCGCAGGCCGCCTTCGACCTTATTTATGTCCTTACTGTAAATACTGGCACTTAGGACATGGTTATGAGTTGGATAAGTGACTATTTAGAATATACAAAAAACCAAGAATCTCCTACGAGATTTCACATGTGGACAGCGATAGCGACTATCGCGGCGGCTTTGGGAAGAAAGGTGTGGCTCGACCGCCGCTCAGGAGGGGTTACACATTATCGAATTTACCCAGGACAATTAATGATCGTGTTAGTCGCCGACTCCGGTCGTTTACGGAAATCAACGGCGATTCGATTAAATCAAGAATACGTAAAGGAGGCAAACATCCGTGTGATAAAAGGCAAGTCCTCGCCCGAGGCGTTCTTAATGCAACTTGATCCACACTCCAATTCTATGAACGATAGCGTTGCATTCTTAGTCATTTCGGAATTAAGCGTATTCCTTTCAAAACAAACATATGCAGAGCCGTTAATCGACTTACTCACCGATCTCGCGGACGCCGATGATGTGTTTGAATATACAACTAAGAAAGATGGTAAAGTCAAACTTCTTCGGCCGTGTATTACAATGCTTGCAGCAACCACGCCCGTTGGCTTAGGCGAGAACATCCCTGCTAAAGCCCACTCAACAGGATTTATGTCAAGAGTCCTTTATGTCTATGCCCGTGAGACAGATAGGTGCGATGCACTTACCGATGTCGAAGATAAACACGTTGATTTTACTGAAGTCAAACGCATGGAAGAAATCCACAAACACTTACTTTCCTCAATTCAATCCATAAGCCAACTCGCGGGGCCATTCACTTATACTAAAGACGGCCGGGACTGGTACGAAGCGGCGTATAAAGATTGGGTAAATTCCTCCCAAGGCAAAGGCGAAGGCTATCCATCTCGAAGGATGGAGCACTTGCTTCGCATCGCAATGGTCTTGGTTGTGACCAATTCCCAAAATTTAATCCTCGATGAACGCTCACTTAAGGCTGCTGATATGGCGCTCCAGAAAATAGAAGCGGAGTTCCCTTCGGCTTTTGCCTATATTGGAAACTCCGCTGCTAGAGATCGGGATGTGATTTTAAATACTCTTCGACAAAACGGCGGCAAACTCCCTCTTTCTGCGTTATACGGAAAGATCTGCAATCATTTCAACTACGTCGATGATGTCGCAAAAACCCTAAATATGATGACGGCAGCAGGTCTAATCACTTTTTCAAGAATGCCAAATTCTAACGACGGTGTTTATTCCCTAACCGCCTCGTCACTAATCGGCCGTTGATCGCAAGTATGCTTAATGTCCAACGCCGTTCCAAAATATTGCTGCCCGCAAATCGGACAAGTACAAACCACCAAAGTCGAATATCCCTTTTTCTCCAATTCCATAACCTTCTCCTATGGTCTAAGTAATTGCTCCATCACCGAAAGTTTCTCAGTTTTATTTTCTGTCTTTACCCTCCCCTTAATTGCCGAAAGTGACCGCTTACCAAACACAATTCCATCTTCCCTGGCTTCGGCCAGAAGCGCATTTGCTAAATCAACTTGTCCCCCTTTGAGAGCGTTTTGAATATCTGAAGCATATTGCGAACGCAAGAACCAAATTGATGGAGAAAGATTTAATCCTCTTGGGATTATTGCATTCAGCCCACGATCAGAAATCGGCTCGCCGCCAAGGGTCGTGAATCTTCCTTGCAACGCTTCGGCCGTCGCCTCAAACGCTGACAACACAAAAGGAGACACACCGCGTAATACATGCCTAAAACCTTTATACGGCGTACCTTTCGCCGCTTCAACCATGGGGCCGACAATCATTTCTGCTAAAGAACTGAATGTCGGCCCCATCATTGTTGAGGCAGTACTTGCAATTAAATCCTGCGGAGTTGTTCCTTGCATGATCTTTGGTAAATTAAACGGGTCCATTGCTTGAGTTAGATCAATTCCTTGTGGAAGATAAGGAATCACATTTTGCATAAACGGACTATTGAATAATCCTGTTTTATCTAACGCCCACATAAATCCTGGGCGTTCTGGAATCCTAATTCCTGATTGCAAGAGCATGTTACGAACCATGCTATAAAACGGAACCGCTCCACCCATAACTCCCGCGCCGCCAACAAGCCACAACGCACTAAGCGCGTATGCAAACCCCGCTCTATCATGCTTAGCTAAATCCTTTAGTAATGTGGAATAACTAATCATGTATGTCTTGAATTGCCCAGTTAGTTTCCCCATCGCGCCGCCGCCAAATATAGGTGGTCGATTCAATGAGGAATAATTAAATTGTGTAGCGTCAACTACAGCATTGCCATATTCTTGCGCACGGGCAATAGCATCACGGCCTGGCGCATCTACGTCAGCACGAAATAACTTAACGACTTTATGCGGCACAAAATCCTTTTCCATTGCCGCTAAACGGCCGCCGTGATATGCAATTACGCGATTGAATTGTTCGGATTTTGCGGGAAGATAATTCAGAATACTCGTCAACCTCGATGCTGGCGACACGCCAGGGCCGTAAACTTCCGTAAAGTATTGTGATACATCAGGATTAAATGCCCCGGACTCTACGGCTTCTTTGTATGCCTTTTCCCAATTACTAAGTGTATAACCTACAGCCCGAAAGTAATTTTTTGGTTTAACCACAGGAAGTAGTGTTAACATCGTTTGAGGAAGATTGATTAATGGAAATCGTACAGGAAACAAGAACAACTTTGAATATGCCTGCAACGCCATAAGGCCAGTTACGCCGTCGTGAAGTTGTTTCATGTCTATGGGCAATTTCCCAAACATTCCCCGCATACCATTGGCGAGTTTCAATATCCCTCTATCGTAACCAAATCCCACCGCCCCACGTTGAATATTAACCCACTGCGTTAGTAAGTCGGATAAGTCAATAAGTGATTGCCCATGCATTCGCGTGGTTGGATCTTCCGCGAGTTTCTTGCCTTCCTCGATTAATACTTTTTGCAATGGCCGCGTGTGCGCTCGCACATAATCCATGTATCTTTTAAAAAAGACCTGCCGCAAATAGTATTGCGTCGCCTTCGCGGCGTCTACGCCGTAGCCAATTTCTTCTTCAGGATGAACTACATTTCTTCCTTCTTCACGGGGTATATTCCAAACCGCCGAGAACTGCTTTTTCCCAATTTGATCCTTCAACGGATACGCTCTTTGTGCTTGAGAAACTTCAAGCGCATCAATTTTCTTCAATCGAGCTTCTAAAATCTGCATAGTCTCCGCAACTTCAGGATGACTTGCTTTCTCAATATCCGTCATATCATTAAAGTCGTCAAGCAACTGCAAGATCTTTGTCCTTTCTTGCACAAGCGGTTGCTTGGTCATATATCCATCAATGAACTTCGCGGTCGGGTCATGACCCATAAATATATCCGTATGAATCAAACCGTTTGTTGCTTCCGAAGCAAGAATATCCATTTGCGAAGCATTTTTAGGATACGGCATCTTCATTCGTTTAAGATCTTGCAATTCTTGCATTCTACGAACAACTCCACCTTCGGTGGAATCTATGCCGAATAACTTAAGAACGCCTGGAACCACTCGGTTATATCCCGAGAGCATCTCGAACAACTCATCCGTCAACCCCCGCCATTCTCTTACAAGCGGGTCCCAAGCCGCATTTTGTTCTGCTTCCGGTAAAGTCTGCACGAGTGTTTGTGTCCAGTCATTTAAATCTGGATCAGTACGATTCACGGTTTGTTTCAAAAATTCTACGTGTTTAAAAAATTGTTGTGTACTCACCACGTCGTCAACGCCAGCGCGGGTTAGAATATCACCCATTTTTTTCGCATAATCTGGCATTTGTTTATTGAATAACTCACGATACATACTTGCCGTGTCGGCAAGGTTGGCAATGTATCGTGGGTCGTTCGCGGCGTCCGTCATCAGGCGCATGCGGGCTGTCGCCTTTGCCCCTTGAGAATTGAAGAACTCCCCCGAAAACCAACGCATGTGCGGGTTATCCCGCATGCCTAAATTCGGGTCTGTATTTAGACCACGGGTGAAATTCTGATCGAAGTGCTCGGCGGCGGCTTGCACCACGTCGTCGCCCGCACCGATCGGTGGGACCGGAATTTCCTTCGCGTACGCCCCGAGTAACTTTCCTACTCTTGCCGCCATATTCTCCGCATTTGGGGCCGCCGCAACTTTCGCAATCGCTTCCCCAAGATCACCACCGAGTTCACTTAGTAGACTCATTATTACCTCTATGGAAATATGTCCCAATCCCTAACGCAAACGGTAACATCGCCCGAAACATTGCGGCCGCTTTTTTCGCAGGAGCTTTTGCAAGACCTAAAATTATAGCATGAATAAGTGAGGCATCTATACCTGCATATTCCTCTTGTAGACCTGTTATTTCGTCAAAATTCGTAGTCATACTAGGTACTTTCTTTAATGCAGCATACTTCATATCAGTCGCTGCTTGCATAAGCCCATTCATGTACTTTAATGGTATTGGGTATCCTTGTGCAGCATTTTCATCTATCATATCTGTAAGTGCTCTTGCATATGGCATGCGTTCGAAGAAATAAGGCACACGTCGATATGGGTTATAAAAACCCTCATTCATAACTCGTTGGCCTGCATGAGTCACTTCGTGTAACATAAGCTCGGCCGTACATGCCCGTATAGCCGCATTTCGAGCAGCCGTATTCGACATGTCTGCACGCATGAGTAAATCGGCTAATTTATCTAAGAACACCGGCATATTTATATTAATCTCCCTATCAGGACGCACATACTGTCCAATAACCTCTAGGGTTGGATTGGAGATTAATTTTACAGTAGGAACATTTTGGGCCGCAGGAAAGCGTTCGAATACCCATTTAACGGCCTGTAACATTGACTTGAAATATGGGTGATCTTTATAAGTACCCCAAATCGGTTCACTTCTCGCGGTGTCTATAAATTTCTCATATGCCTCAGGTTTAGCTGTAAAAATACCAGGGGGAAATACCCATTCGGTATGTTCTTCGAACATATTTCCGGGTAATCTACCTACAGCTTGTGACATCCCCGATATTGTGTTACTCAACACCGTTCTATGGGATTGTAATGAGTTAACAACATCAGGTTCATGTAATATCGGAGTATATGTCTTTTGTACAAGAGCATTTGTATGCTCTGGTTCCCAAACGCCAAACCAGTTCTTCGACCCTAAAGTCGCGGTTTGGGGAATTGTGAAATTTATATCCGAAGGTTCTATAGGAAAAACAATTTCCGGCTTAATTACCTCCGGCTCAAACGGCGGCCCGCCAAGTGCGTTTATTTTATTCCTCGCCTCGAATCTTGCACGAGTGCCTTTAAGCAAATCAATACCTTTAGGTAATGGGAATTTAATCGGCGTGGTTCCACCGCCGCCAAACCACGGCGTTGTTTGAACTAATTCCCTAAATGCCGGTGTCGGTTCTTCAACCATTTTTGCGGTTGAATGTAATTCTAATGGTGACGGTTGCGTGGGATCACCAACAAACGTCATGCCGCCACGTAAAGTCGCGGGTTGCTGCTGACGATATTGCAATGGTAATTGTTCTTCAGTGATTCGCTCGGAGAAGATAGTCGTTGCTGGCCGTTGAGGATTTGTGGTTAAAAGATCATCTATCGAACTCGACACACTACCTTTTAAACCTGTCTTTATACCAAGTTGTTCTTTTGTAAAAAGTGGAATCTGCTCCCCTGGATTCGCGCCTTCTACAACTAAATTAGGATGCTGCATAAACGGAAACTCACCTTGCGTCTCGTATGCTTGCGCAAATGGCGACGGCCGCTGAGTTCCAACATCTCGCATAAAAGAAAATTCCCCTTGAGTTCCAGATGGGGCAGTACGATCTAAGCTCTCTGCCCCTGCCCCCATTACCCAATCATCCGGCGCATTATTTGCCCGCTCTGCGGCGTCTCTAGAAAGCGACGACGTAAACCACTTCTGTGCAGATGCACCTAATCCCGCTTTCTTAGCCTTTTTAAATATCATCCCAACGGTTTCATCCGGTTCAAGTTTATACCCCTGCTTCTCCAGATATTGAACCGCATTTGAAACCGCTGGAGTGCCAAGCCAGCGAGTTATAGGATTACTAAATATCGACTGAATAACGGGATTCTTAACTTCCTTATTCGCAATCTTCTCAAACATCCCCGTTACGGCCCGATTGCGGAAAATCGTTGGGATTATCAATCCCGCCGCGCCAGAAGCGAATAAAGCATTAACAGCAGTATCCTTTGTATCATGCCCAGTTAATAACCCAGCTCCACCCACTTCCACGCCTGGTGCAAGAACCCTTCCTGCCCAATTAGCGATACCTAATCCAGTTTTTAAGGCATTCGCTGACACTAGATCAACGGGCTTTCCTTCAGCCAAGGCCCACATTAAGCTATTCCCAAGTTTTGCACCTTTCCAAAATGACCCACCAACTTTAGCGGCTTGGGCACCCATAGATAAAGGCACAGAAACATGCGCCGTAAGCCGACTAAGTAACGGAGCGGTATTCATTCCCATTAAACTTGCGGCAATCCACGGCACCGTGCTACTCGCGGATCTTACAGAAAACAACCCACTTCCGATAGTCGGCGTGTCTCTTTGTTCTTTCTCGATAATATCCCGAATCCCCGCATATGTCTTTTGCGTATCTGCATCCTCGAATGGATTCACCGACCGCAGATATGCATATGCCTTACCCATTTCTGCCGGTGCTCCTAGAGCAAAATCTTGCAGAAATGACGGCATTGAAGTATTCAATTTCTCCGTAATTCCTGGCGCGATACTTTCATATTCGCGCATTTTGCGCGGATCAGCCCCAAGGGCTTTTACCGCATCGCCAATTTCCGTTCCCGTTAGTTTTGCGTAACGAGAAATAAATTGCTCAGGAGTAAGTATAGGCATAAATCACTTCTGGAACATGGGGGTATAACGCGGATTATTCACTGGCTCATCCGACAACCGCGGTCCTTGATCTTGAGGATTATCGCTAATAGCCCCTAACTGTGATCCTAGATCACTATTATACATATTATAATAAAGATCATCGAGCATTTGACCAGTTTCAAATGGATCAATATCTTTAATACCTTGTTTCTGTAGTAACTCTCCTGCTGCAATCGCTCGATTATAGTCTAATATTTGCTGTGTTTTTGCAAGATGCGTAAATTCATCAGGGGATATAGTTGCATTCGCCGCTTGTTTGGCTTTAACTTGTAAACTAATAGCATTTGCGGCGGCACGTGCGCTAATTACTCGTGGATCAAGTTCTATAACTTTCATACTCGACTGCAAAATCTTTTGTACTTGTTGCCGCTTTTTAAATGCCTTACCCTCCGGCGTTCGTTGTTCGGCCGCGAGATCTTCCGTGGCTTCATTCTCATTTCGGAGCCGTCGTGCATTCTGTCGTGCATAATCTACTTGACCTATCAACAAATCTCTTTGGTATGCTTGATACTCAGGATCGCTTTCAATGTCATTTTGAAATTGTTGATGGAGCGTCAAGGCATTTTGATATGCATTTCTAGCAAGCAGCCCTTGGCGTTTAAGTTCAAGATACTCTGGACTATTTTCCGCTTGGGCACCCTTAGACAAGGCGTCATAATAAAGGACCTTAGCCTTGGCTTCGTTTACAGCACTTATTGACTGCTGGCGAAGCATCTCTAGCGCTTCGGGTGTGGACAAGAATTGCCCTTTGGTTGCAATTGCCTCTCGCGATTTTGTCATTGCCTCGGCCTCACGCCGTTGCAATTGCCCTGATTGATATGCCATCAATTCTTGGGCCGTCGGTTCCCGCGTTGAATCACCGAATAATCCATGAACACCAATACCAGAGCTAATATCTGGCGCGCCTGTATAACCTAATGCAAGAGCGTCTTTCAAAGTCCCTGATTCAGTTACTTCTTTGGCCGCAGGATACTTATTTCCCAAAGTTGCATATCCAAGAACATCCGTAAGAGTTGGCATTGAGATACTCCTTTATAGGTAACTTGCGCCCATAGAACCAGCCGCGCCGCCAAGTTCCGCACCGATCATTGCCCCAAGCGGCGTGCCAAAACTTCCTACTAAACCACCCAACAACGATCCTGCGCCGGGAAGAATCGACTTTCCAAACATTCCCTGCATAGATTTCTTTTTCATATCAAATGCTTTCTTCGTATCCGCAGACGATTGATACGCCGCCGCGATTCCCGGCCCGGATGCATATGCAGAAAACAATTGCGGAATTAATCCCATTTGCCGATTCACGTCGCCGAGATACGCAGAGTTATTAATCGACGACTGCAATTGTCGATTATTCCACGCCTGCATATCCGATGGCATGCCTTGAAACATATTCGATCCTAATTGCAATTTCGGAGAACTCACGCCGAGCATTTTCTGGAGTTCATCTAATTGCGCATTGCGTGTTTCAATTGTCGGCGTCCACCAACTTGTCGAGGCGGGAAGCATATTCTTCGTCGCAAACGCCGGCATGCCATTCTGACCCGCGAGGAAATATGGAGAAGGATTATTATAAGTCGCCATTAAAGCACCTCACTCGAATGGATTTGTCCATAGATTATTTGATCCAGATACTTGTGATGCAGAACCATCCGTTATACCTGTTTGAGACGGACTAAACAACGTATTACCTTGCCTCATCATGCCGCTGATTCCACTTCCAACATTCCCCAACATCGTCCCGAACAAATTCCCCAACATCCCTTGTTGCATGGCGACCTCTTTTTGCTTTGCAAGCCGATTCTGCATTCCTTGCTGGCCGTAACCACGCTCGATCATCGTATTTTGGGCCGCGCCAATATCGGTATTTACAAGATTCCCAAGTTGCTCAATCAAGGATTGTTTGAACTGATCTTGTCCTTGCTGAGCTTTCATTAAAGCATCTTGCAGCATTTGGGAATAAGATCCACGCAAAGCGCCTAACCCTTGCGAAGCAAGACCGCTATTACTCATCCCGCGGCCTGCAAGACCGCCAAATAGTTGATCGTATCCTCCACGATATTGCTGTTGAATTTGTGGAAGCGAGTTTCCCAACATCGCCGATTGCACACCGAGGCCGCCAAGAAGACCCAACACTTGCTGCAATCCAGAATTTCGTACATTATACGATGTAGGCATAAGAGTACGAAACAATTCCTTTGTTGTATCCCCACTTGCCGTCCAACTTGATGTCGGAGATTCACCGAATCTATACGATTGCTGCATGAAATCATTCATAGTTAGATAATCCTCTACTATCCCCGTGCGGGTATTTAATCGACGGCCCAAACCCGTATCTAAGTATTCACGTGGATGCCCTGGCAATTTATACTCGCTACTCCAATGACCCTCTAAATTTGGTTTAGCATTTGCTAAGTACGCAGCACGATAGTCATAGTAATGAGCTTTATCATCTGGATTTGGATTAAGGTGCTGTGCCTTCGCTTTTTGGGCATACCAAGTCTGAAATAACGATTCTGTTACTGGATCAAGAAAAGCCGGTAATGCTGTATCAGCCATAAACATGCTCTCCAATCACAGTATATTCAACTTGATAACCCGACAACTTCGGCATTGGCGAATTCGTTAATTCGATTCCATATAAATGCCTGAACTTAATCGTCAAAACTCTCCCAACAAGGCCGATAAAAGTTTCCTCCCGCAATTGTCTATATGGTGTATAACTCCCTCCATCAACTGCGAATGCTACGGTCCACCGTGAATCAGGCACTCCCTGCAATGTTCTTATCGAAGAATTCCCATCAAGCCTAAGACGCTTAAAGACTTTTCGATACGGCCGATCGTCACCTGGAATCGCGTTTGTTTCAGCAAGGCTTATAACAGATATTCCAAGGTTGCTTGTAGGAGTGAACAATTGATACACATTCCCATTTCCACAACCCGCAAGGACAATTGGAACTCCATTAATCATAGACTCAAATAAACACCTCACTCCCGAAACGCAATTCACATAAGTGCTATAAGCTGCTTCCCCTTTAAGCAAGCGATACAAGTCCAAGAGCATAATTGTATCACACGCCGAGCCGCCGGAGGAGCCGTACATAAGGAGTAACGTGTTAGCGTCAGACAAGGCAATTAGTTGTTGGTCAATTAGGTTATCGGAATTATTAATCGTATCTAATAACGCCTTAACAGGCTTGCTAATTATCTGCGGTCGCTGCTGGTCAATAATCTCAAGCCCATGCATCGTCAAGGCGATTAACGTCCCTCCCACGACCGTCGCTACTCGACACCCACGAATCCCGGTTGTGGCATAAACAAGCTGTTTTTCAAAAGTCGCCGGGTCCGTGCCGAGGATTTGATAAACCGCTCGTTGCTGGCCGACAAATAATCGTTGATCGCGGCCTTCAGTAACAAGCCCGATTTGTTTACCACTAACAAGCGCCGTGATGCCCGCCGTAGCATCGGACGTGAAGTCAAGATAATTCCCCCATGGAAAGTATTCAAAATCCCCGGCCCGAGAGAATCTTAATCGCGTTTTATTCTCTGCATCAATAAGCCAAAGAATATTCTGATACATACACCCCCATTCCGATTTCGGGGGAGGATCATTATCCCTAGCGACGTTCAATTGTGGATAAGTGCTCAATACCGTATCTGTTAATGGAGAAATTCTTTTATAGTTAATAATCGTCCCTAAAGCCTGTTCAATAGCTATTGTATCCGTATCAAGATTCCATTTATATTGAACATAAGTAGGTTCATCCGCAATAAGCTCTACAGAGCTTACTCTAAATCCTTTATCACTATTTGTATCCGTGCCAACAAATACAAGATCCGCATGAAACGGCCCCATGTTTATGTTTGCTGTTGTCCACGGAGTTTCAATACCCGTAATTGGTTTTACACGAGTTACGTAAATAGCATTATCGCCTACATGAGCAATTTGATATAATACCCACCCCGGTGACGGCTGCGCAGAGAAACCGTCAAGTAAAATCCCTGACTCCGCCGCGGCTATTACATGATGAACCATTTGTGTATCAGTGAGCTTAATTGCTCCTTCATTAGGATAATCGGAATCGCAAACATCATTAGCGGAGCCATTATAGATCACTGGAAGCAAATGAAAATCCGCGCTGCCGTCGAGCGATGCCCAAATACGAATATGGGTATACCCACTCCCATAATCCAACGTGGGAAGCTGGTTTCCAGTTTCCGCCGCATTATGCGTATAAAAGAACAACGCGATTTCTTCAAACGCTCCAGAAGGGCTTGAGACAGAAGTCGTTAATACGCTATTATTTCCTGGTGGATTATATACTATATTCTTTGGAACTTCGCAAATCGGTGTTGGTGAAGAATCCTTTTTTGTAATAGGATTATAATATGTATATACATACATTCTTCCATTACGTAACTGAACTCCATAATCAAGACGGTCTACATATTCGGCGCAGGCGAAGATAATATGCTCATCCTTTGCCAGGCCGTCAGCAAGCCACTCATCTTGGGGATTACCAACGCCTATTGATGTAATCTCTGTTCCAGGAACGCTAGGAGCTTCAAGATATTTCACAGGCCGATGATTCGGGCCGCGGGTTATGATAAGATAATTCACTAATTCATCTTTATCATAACCCGACACCACGACCATATACGGCGGCTTTAGATTAGTGGGAACTGCATCACCCAAGGCCGTAAAGATGTTTCCCAAAATTGTATGATTCGTAATATCAAGCAAATTCCCGTCTTCATTTACAGCGATAACTTTGCTTGTTCCTGTTGCGTTGCGTTTATAGTCAATTAATCCTAAAATCGCTCTATTCGATGTCGTGCCAAAGATTTGCGTCGCACCATACATTTTACGTATAGTATTCTCTTCTACAAGATCAAAATTCTCCAGAGTCTTAAACGTCCCCAACGGCCGCGACAACTCGCCTTTAGACACATCTATTCCTGCAAGTGAATCCACTTGCAACCATTTAGATAATGGTTGAGGTAGCGGCATGACTCAGCCTCCACAATTACATTCCCCGATAGAATTTGGATCATCAGCACAAATATCGAGGTAGCCACTACTATTAATACACACAAGCTTATTTGTGCTACCTGCAATTCCTTCGACTTTAATACCTGAACTTGTAGATCGCATAGTAGCAGAGCCGTTAGATAATAGTGTTATCTCCCCATCTAAATGACTACCTATCCCCGTTGTTGTATCACCGGAAAAGCCATAAGTAATATACCCATCGTGACCGAGTGTTTGACGGCCGTAAAATGCACCGGTAGGGGCAATCGAAAACGTTGCAACACCCCCCACTGTACCTGTGATAGCAGTACCATTTGAATCAGCTTCGGAATTAAGTTGCAACAACGCCGCGGAACTATTACCGCCGATATTATTCACATATACAACTGGATCAGTTATATCCGCGGCGCTTTGCTGAATACTAAGTGCCGTTGCGCCGCCGTTAGAACCGATATACATAGGGGGAGTTATATCCGACGAAACGGCGTTCAATACTCCCGGCGTCCAGACCGTAGTCGCGCCGCCGACCGTCACTCGGTCAAGTACAGTACTCGCATTAAGTAACGGAGTTGCGGCGTCATTTTTAAGGATAGTAAAATAACTATTCCCACCAGTATAATTAGTAACGATATTCTTGTCAAAAGTAGTCAAAGTTCCAGTAAAACGCTTACTACCGCTAATACTCTGTGAACTATTCGTTACAAGTCCACGAGTCACATTAGGATCAGCGCTAGGAATATTCAAAGTATGAACTCCACTAGCAGCAACCCAATCGGGCGACGTGCCACTACTTCCAATATTAAATGTCTGTGCACTATCCGTCTGGCCGTCAATTGACGTAATACCACTTGTACCGCCAATTGATAGCCACTCAGCGTTACCTGTATTTACGGCCGTTGCGATATACGCCGTGTAATGTGTGCGATCAATCCACATTGATCCAGGAACATAGCCCTCAGTTGTATCGTTATTTGGATCAGGCGCGGCATTCGCGTTTAGGTTCGATTTTATAACCGAATATGTTCCCGCACTCGCGACGTACATGTAGCCGGGAAAAACTGTAAAATCATTATCCACAACTGCACTCGTGGCCGTTGTAGGAATCGTTACGATAAACGATTGTGTAACCCCGCCGCCACTAACAGTTACGGTATAATCCCCTGGCGCGGCATAAAACTGCATTACCCCAAACGGCCCGAGGGTATTTGGATAAACTGTCGTTCCTGTAGAATTTGCATAAACATCCGCAGGTTGACCCGCCGAGGTTAGCACACTAACCGATGCATTAGGAATCGGCCTGCCTTGCGGTCCTCGAACGATCACCGGAGAACATGGATAAAACGTTGTTGCAAAACATGCCGTTGCTACAGACAAACAAACCAACAACACAAAAATCTTTCTCATCGTATCACTCCTTTATCATAGTACACAAGGGGTTTTGCAGGCCGCAACTGTACCGACTTCGGTGTAAATACACCACGAATAGCATACAATAATCTCTCCTCCATCGCTTGCAATGATGTACGTAATTCTGAGGAATCTAAATGCAATTTACTAACCATAAGATCAATTGCGGCATCGTATATAATCACCTCTTGCAATACTCTTGCAAGTTGTGTTTCAAGAACAGCGTCATCACTAAGAAGTGGATTAAGCCATTTAACATAATCCACTAAGATTCCCCCAGGATTATCCTCTTCAGGTACCCAATTTAACACAATCATATTAAGCCGTAGCTTATATGTTGGTACATCCATCGAGTCCTTACGGACATTTTCATAATCATCCACCAGAACCATCGCAACGCGATCATTTGGCGGCACCGTTGTATACGTTGTCGTGGGATCTTTGTAATAAAGTCCCCGAACAAACAACACGTCTTCTGGTAATTCATATTCCACAACATCGGTCATTACATCAATAAACGCCTCATCCGCAAGAATCGAGTCGTCATTGATACCAAGATCAATGCAGCGTTTAACAATCGCGGTGTTAATCACCGCATTTAAATCTTCATTACTAATCAATGGATCAAGTTGCGTCGTGGCCGTTTCGTTGCCATTAACATCAATCGTCGTACGAAGACCGTGGAGTTTTCTTCGAACTCGCGCACGAAGACCATAAAGCGTAAATCGCCCATAATCGTCAATTTCGGCCGTCATAATCCTTGCTCCACAAATTCGGAATACCAAACTGTTACATTACGGACCCAGTTAGAGTTAAGGTTTTGTGGATCGTTCTTCGCGCCAATTGGTGCCCATCGAGAGGCAAATTTTGCAATGAATTGCGGAGAATACACAAGCCGCCGAAATCCCAAGGCGCATTTTCCCGCAACAAAAGGATTTACAGTATACGTCAAAAGTAGCGTCCGAATTGTTTTGCATGTTACGTCTAATTGAGATTTATATGTATTAACCCCCGCTAACAGCACGCCGAACTCTTTTCCAGGTTTCCCATTTTCGGCTTTCCTAATCGCGCCGATAAATCGAGGGTCAATACCATACTCACTCGCCGCCTGAGTGATTAACTCCGCTTCTTCTTCCCATGTCATTTTGAAAAAATCCCGGTAACATTCGCCAGGGAAACAACGTTATCAATCACAAATCCAAGTAACGGCTTGATATCAATAAAATTAACCCCTTTAGTTTCTTTAATTCCCGCATCCGTTGCAAGGAATCCCCAAATCCCAGCGAGAAAATTCATCACTTGCTCTTTCTTTTGCTCGCCGTTACCACTTCCTACCATGTTTTCAACCATCTGTACTAGGGCCTGAATGACAGGAACCAAGGCCGCCACCAAGCGAATTATCTTTATGAAATCCATTACGACTTTCCTTCTCTTTATTCATTTCGCCCGCACCAAGCAGGCCGCTAATTGCCATTAGTAACGCCGCTAACCAATGAGGAAACCACTCTGGTAAATCACCTGTTAATGCCATTCCTGCAATACCCAAGAAAAGAAATCTCGCATACCGCACGAACGACGTTTCATCCCAAAGGAGCTTCTTAAACCATGGAATCATTGGCACATCCCAATATTAACCGATTGTTTCATATAAACCATAAGTAAGTGTCATGAACGACCCCCTTTAGGTATATTACTATGAGTTTGGTTCAAAATTCTCATGATTTCTGTCAGCAAAATGGTCATCTCCTTTACTTCCGACCGCAGCTCGCCTATCTCTTTCTTCATATTTTCCATGCATTCCTGCTGACGAATGATCAATTCTCGATTCCCCGCATGCCCCGGCCGCTCTACGTGCGTACGAATTTCTTGCTCAATTCTACCAACATCTTTTGCATTTGGGATTGTGCTATAAATTCCTATAATCGCAGAAATTAACACAGCAAACAAGGCTATCTGAGAATACAACCATCCAGATTTATCTTCATACCAAGAAGGTGAATCTCCTGAATTCCTCACGGCTTAACTCCTTATTACGAAGTAGGCGTCACAACACACTGACGAATCTCAGCACAATTAGGGACACTTACAGGTACTTGATATCTCAAATTTCCAAGCCTCCTAGTTAGTTCCCTCGCCCATTCTGCAAGAGGACTATGATCTGTAGATGGTACAACTGGGGGAACAAATAACCCTATTGCGGGAGTGCTTGTTACAACTGGAGTTATAGTGGGGGTGTAAGATACAATTGGAGTAAGTGTAATTGTCCTAGTTGCAGTCATAGTTGCTGTAAGTGTTCTAGTTGCTGTTGGTATAGTCGCGGTTAGCGTTACAGTTGGTGTTAGGGTTACTGTAGGGGTTCTTGTTTTGGTATATGTACGAGTTTTCGTAGCTGTAGGTGTATGTGTAGGTGTAATGGTAGGCGTGTCAGTTGGCGTTATCGTCGGCGTGTCCGTGGGTGTCGAGGTAGGAGTGTCAGTCGGTGTTGACGTGGGAGTATCTGTCGGCGTCTGCGTAAGCGTTGCTGTCGGCGTTGCGGTGGCTGTGAACGTAGCCGGGAACAACTCATGCGCGCTCTGGCCGTTAGTCCAGTAGTCGTTACCGCCCTCGTTCTTGGAACCCTCCACACCACGCCACGCTTGGCCGTCCGTCCAATAGCCGGACGAATACGGTGGCTGTGCGGCGATGGCCCACACAAAATAGGTGATTCCTCCGACCCCGAGGAGGATCACCGCTATGATTGCCGCACGGCGCATCCTGTCCTACTGCACGGTTGGCGTCGGAGTCGGGGTCAGGTAGTTGATTCCCGGCGTGCCTTGAACGGCACCGGCCGCGATGCACCCGCGAGTCTGTCCCCAGGCGATCAATCGTTTTGTAAGTGAGTTGCTGGTGAGGTTCAATATGTTCATCGTGGAGGCGATCTGCGTGGCCGCGCTATCGTACACCGCGCACGGCGGCAGCGTGACGACCACGGTTCCGTTGGCTGTGACGCCTGTGAACTCCACCGCGAACGCGGGGCGATTGACTGGCTGTAGAGCAATCACGAGTTTCGTGACTCGCCACTGCGCGATGACATTGCTGGGCGTCGGCACAACATCCGGCACCAGCACCTCATCTGCTAGTGCTAGCGAGGCTGCGAGTAGGAGTGCTGCAATCGTTGCTGTTCTCATGTTCGTTCTCCTCATTGCACGCTAAAGTCATCCACGGCGACTGTGCCGCCGCCACCACCAACGTTGTCCGCGTCGATCACGACGCAGGCGATCCCGGCGTATGAGGCAGCCGGCGTTGTTCCCGTCAGAGTTTCCCACGCTCCCGTGCCGCCGCTCGCCGTTGTCAACACAGTGTCGGTGGACACTACTTGTAGATCCTTGGCCTTCAACACCATTCTCGGCTGGCTTCCGGTGTACTCGGCTGACTTGTAGATGTAGGCGGTAAACGTCGCCGTGCCGCTGGCATCCACCGGCGCGCACTTCTCGCTGGATTCGAGCTTCTGCGCCGATGTTGTCCCGCTCGGCGTCATCAGCTCGTAGGGTTGCGTGTGCCCTGCAATCGGCGTTGTGCTACCGTTGACGGTGCCGTATGGATACCAGGCCCGGTGATCGCCATCGGTGGCATTATAGCGTTGGGCGCGAATATAAGACAGTGGATTAATCATAGTTAGGTTGAACATTGTACCTGACGTTTGCACCATAGTATTGAGCAATCTTACTCTCATCTGCACATACGGTGCGTACAATACGTTAGATGCAACCGCAGTATAAATACCAGATGTTGCTCCCAGCGAGGAGTTCTCGATCGCTAATGTAGCATTGTAGGTATCTGGATACATTAAGTGTGTGCACGTAGAGGCTGAATCACACGCCACAGTGGAGTTGACTATACGCACAGCTTCTCCGGTATCTGCGGGGTTTATCTGCGTATTTAGCCCACCGGCAACAACAAAAGAGTCTAATGTCAAGGATGATACGGTCAGGAGGTACAGTTGCGTGGTGCCAGTCCTATACAATATCACATTAGACACGGAACCTGTCATTCCCTGCATCTGTAAACCATACGCTAGGTTGCTGTGAGACGTCCACCCGAGCGCTCCATTAAGCGCTGTCCGTTCGTACACCGTCATTCCTCGTATGCCACCTGCAACCCGCACATTAGTTATTGTACTTCCGAGGTCGTAGAAAATAGCGATGGAATGATCTGCGGCTGAGTTTTTCACCATTATTAGGTCGTTGTATAGAAGACTGTTTCCGGTCGTTGAGCGCGCATAGATGTGAAGATCATCCACATTGTAGGAAACACTATGCGCGTACACTATATTATTATTACTCGAACTGTTTAGGAATATTCCACAACTCCCAGATACCGTCGAATCCCGCCGCGAGCAATACTGCATGTTGAAGGAACCGGTCGTCGTAGCCACGTCGATGCCGCGCTTGTTGGCCGTCGCGCTTCCGAGCTGGTTGAAGTCGGCATAGCGCCACGTCACCGTTGCGGTCGGCGCCACGTACACGTACCCCTGCAACGTTGCACTGACTCCACGAATCTGCACGTTGCGGGTGAGGTTGAGTACCTCCGCTGCGATCGGCCCCGTGGCCGGTGGCATGCCCTGGTGCGTGTAGATGAGCGGGGAACTGAGCGTGACCTGCGTCCCGGAGTCCACCGACGCAATCGTGAACGATTCGCTCTCCGTGTAAGTCTGCGAGGTCGGTGCAATTGCCAGTGTATCCCCTGCGGCCCACCCAGAGGTATCCGCTACATGGATCACGTTGGCCGTCCCGGGATGCGTGAACTTCACCTTGCTCTGCGTCCCAGCGCTGCCCGTAAGCACCAGATGTGTGGCGTCCGTCACGCTGCTGATCGTGTAACTGCTCCCGTTAATTGTCACTGTCCCAGTCATGCCCGTGAACGACTGGCACTGCGATGTGATGGCTGTTACCGCTGTGCCCGACGTGTTGACAAATCCGCCAACGTCGGAGGTTAGGAGCTGCCACACATTGGTTTTTGTCGCACCGTAGACGTTCATCGTCGCGCCGTTGTCGATGTACAAGCCGGAGTCAACGTTGGCCGCTGAATCCATCTCAAGCGTTGCCGTGCTCGTGCTTGGCATCTGCGCACCGGATGCTCCGATGTTCAGCGTGCCGCCGCCGTAAACGCGCAGGACGCCCTTCACCTTCATGTAGTAGTTCGTGCTTGCGCTCGTCCCATACGTCAGCACGCCGTAGTTGTTAATGGTCATGCCCTGCGGCGGTCCACCGCTCACCACCGGCCCATAGCTGGTGGTCGCCGTCTCATTCATGGTGATCGTGTGCGTTGTACATGTAGCCGCCGCCGTACACCCGCCGCCGATCATGAGTTTATCGTTTGTGGTCGGTGCCGCTGCCGCTGCCGCGGTGAGACGCAGCATACGGGACCAGTTTGTTGCGGTGGAGGAGTAGAGATTCACCATTGAAGCTACTGAGGTTTTCGCGCCGATCTTGTAAGCGTCGGTGCCGTTTGGCGTTACCGGGCTAGTCGTTTTGAACACGTACCATCCCGCCGCGCTGGCATTGGCCGCGTTGATGTCGCTCACATTGATCGTCACTGCGAACGCCTCAGTACCAGCCGTGTTGTTGTAGAGTTGCACCGTGATCGTACCGGACGGAGACGCAGCGCGAGAGGCGACCTTCACCGCTACCGCACCGATCTCTACCGCTGGCGGTATGGTCGTGTTGCTGTAGGAGTACCCGCTAGTCGTGAGCGCCGTGTTCGCCGCCTCGCTGTCCAGTTCGCAATCAGTCGCCGTGCAGATTTGCAGCCAACTGTTCGGGTCGGTGAGGTTCCCGTTCTGTCGGCTCAGATACGTCGTCGCCCCAGCCTGCGAGGCAAGGCAGAGCAACATGCACAGTATCAACAGTCGTCGCATAGAACCTCCACGGAAGCACAATCCAACTATTTTACCCACGGAGAAGCCCAAACTTAATACTCGAAGGCCGCAAATCAGGAGTAATACCATCTTCCAACGTCGGCCACACTGCGGCGACTTCAGGATTATTTGTCCATGCAACGGCCGCCAAAAATCCCAACCAAAACGCACACTGCTCAGGTGGGAATTGCGTTTCATCAAATGGTTGCTCAGCGATAACTTCCAATAAGCCAGGAACACACGCACAACTAGAAATCTTTGATGCAATTACTTTAACCATACACCCTCCTTATTGAACTTGGTTGCATACACATCCAGGTTTTGGTGTAAACCACGCAGGACATTCATAACCCTGACCATAATCAGCAGCATTTACGCAGTTCACCGCTGGCCCACCGTCGCAACAAACGTCCTCACCAACAGGCGTAATTGTTGGTGTAGGAGTATTAGTAGGTATTAGCGTAGAAGTATATGTATTTGTTGGTGTTTGTGTGACCGTCGGTGTTTGTGTAAGCGTATTAACAGGTGTATGACTTGGTTCATACAAACCCCAAGCATAGTAATCAACAAACTCTAGGTTGCAGGTACCATCCACACTAATCCCATTTGGATCTCCCATAGTGATACCATCTTCTAAATCACCTGTATCAGCTAATTGAATGTATTGATTTGTAGATAAATCATCCTGGTCGTGCCGCATTCCAGCGCAATCACTATTCCCGGCCGAACTTATCATCGCCATTCGTGCTTGCCCATCAAGATTTATAGACCGTAGAGGGGCCGCGAACTCCCCTGTATATGCCGCTGTCCAAAGCCATCGAGATACATTAGAATTTTTCTTTGCGGCAACATAAGTATACAATTTGTCAGTTGCATTTAGATATGTACTATTTACAGTAAAGCCATCTGAAACTAACTCTGTAATATAATTATTTGGGCAATCACCCCCGCTGAGCGTCGCACTCAGTCCACACGATCTACCAGACGGCATATCTACAGTGCGGAATCGCATTTTCAGCGTACTAGCACCAGTATTTGTAACAAACCGTTGATCTATAACCAAATCTGGATCTAAACCTATATTTGTGATAGTACGAGGGTTTGAACCATTGCCAGTATATACGCCAGTAACTAACAAACGCGATGCTTTTGCAAATGCATAATAGCAATACGTCGAACCTAATGCATTTATATTCGATCCAGCCGTGAATCCTGTACCACTTAATGTAATATAATATTGTTGGCACAGAAATCCAGTCGCATAATACACTTGACAAGAATAACCAGACGTCATTGCATCCGATGACCACCAAATATCATGCGCCGCGGCCGTATCTTTTTTGCCTACAAAAACAACGGCTGTCTCGAACCCAAGCGCGATTGGTTGAGTAAACTCACCATCCCCATCATAACACCCAAAAGCCGCCGATAATTCAGCGGGAATCGTTGGAGTTGGCGTAACACTAGGAGTAGCGGACGCGACTTGCCCAAAAACATTTGCTGCGCATAAGCAAATTAAAATTAACCCAGCAAGCACAAGCGTAAGCCACTCAAGGATGCAATTAATATATTTACTCATGCACAACTACCTTATCATGTCGGAGATGGAGTAACCGTAACACATTGCCACAATGGCCTAGGTGTAGTGTTTTGATTATTTATAAACGAATTTTTATGATTAAATTCCTCCGGGCAATTACTACAAGCACAGGGACAATCAAACTGCTTTCGTCGTAACACGGCGGGCGTGGAAGAAACGGCGGGGGTAGGTAGTAATGTCCATGTAGGTGTACGTGTCTTTGTTACCGTGGGTGTAGCAGTTGGAGTAGCTGTTGGTGTAGTTGTAGGAGTGAATGTAGGAGTAAATGTTGGCGTTCGCGTAGAAGTGGCTGTTGGCGTTCGCGTAGCTGTACGAGTATTAGTATTTGTTGGTGTATTAGTAGGTAAATTCGTCGATGTATTAGTGGGTGTGGGCGTCGCCACGCCATCATCAAGAATAAGTACAGGATAACAAGGAGATTGTGGGCTATACTCTGCGTCAATCGCACTCATTTCTCCTAATGCATACGTCCCCTTTGTTACCGTCTCATCTGCCCGCGAAAAACGCCAACCATAGTTTGTCAAATCCCCTACGCATTCTGAGCAAGTAGCCCACCGTTTTACATCAGTTAGAACATCAAGATCTAAAATCCACGGATTATCATCAGGGTCAGTACATTTATTTGTAACAGGATCACTTGGTTGCCAATTAGTTATTACCGACGCCGTCGAAGTCCCACCCGACCACGTAGAAACACAGTTTTGGGAAGTATTACTACAGTTTGTGTCTTCCGCGCAATTAAATGTTGTACCATTCTCCTCCGTAACCCCACTCCAAGGACCGAAGTAATCCTCCAACATTAATACAGAATGCACATACTGCGTTGCATCCCATGTATGTGTCCAATTACGCTCATTTACACATTCATGAAACTGCATTCGCAAAGTCGCGGACTGTGCACCTGCCGCAAAAGCCGTATTAATTTTTGTAGTCGAGAAGTGTAAATAACTATACAACTCCAATGCATAAATCCCACAACCATCGGCCGCTCCTAACGGAGAAGATCCCAAACAAAAATTGGCACTCCTACTACACACATTTGCGTCGTTTTTCTGTGCATGTACATATTTATCTGCACAGATATAAGATATAGTAGCTATGCTAGTGGTAGGTGCCCCCACCACTAGCATAGCAACAACTAACCCAACAGAAAGGAGTTTCTTCATGGAATTGTAGGAGTAGGTGTCCGTGTACGAACCGCCGTCGGAGTACGAGTTCTAGTCTTAGTTGGAGTCTTGGTCGGGGTCTTAGTAATTGTCGCCGTCTGTGTCACGGTATTTGTTGGAACTGTACTTGTAACTGTTACTGTCGCAGTCCGCGTAAGTGTAACAGTGGCAGTTGGGACCGTCGCCGTTTCAGTTGGCGTTTGCGTAATAGTTGGTGTATCAGTCACGGTCGCAGTTGGATATGTTGCGGTTTCAGTAGCCGTGGGGTACGTTGCCGTCTCAGTAGCCGTGGGATACGTTGCCGTTTGTGTAACCGTACCCGATTGCGTTGCGGTAGCAGTTTGAGTAGCTGTGTTCGTTCGTGTATTTGTTGGAGTTTGTGTTACTGTATGTGTAACCGTGATAGTACGTGTTATAGTTGGTTCAATAGCAAACGCCTCATCATAAAAAAGCGTTGCCACGCCCAACGTATAACACCACACTTCTTGATCGGGAAAAACGCAGATACTCTTTCCTTCACCGGGGGCAAGTTTATCACCGGTATCCGGCCCCGGAGTTGCGCTAAGTGAATTTGGGTCGTAACCACAAATCATTTCGTCATTGGAGTTTGCCCAATTATGCACAATTAGATCAACTCTCGAAGCCGAATGACCGATAATTTGGGGCGTATTGGACAACCCTACGCCGCCGCCCCGACGATACGTCTCGTTTACCAACCCGAAGCACACATTTGCAATAAAGAGAATTGGGAAGAAGATAAGAATATATTTATACCTACTCATAATACACTTTTACCTTCCCCCCACTGGGTAGAGCTTGGACGTAAACACCCTTAAACCATCCACCACAGTGAATCCAACTCTCTGTATTAGCGTTTATCGAAGGAACCCGAACAAGTTCACGGCCGCCAGCCTCATCCAGCAACACAAACTCACCAGATACGCCACCTGTTATACAACAAACACTTGTTACTTTTACGTGACTCGCGATAGATTGTGCTACCGCATCAAACAATAGTGGATTACTGGTGAGATCTTCGGCCATCACTATACTCCTGCTATAATAATTGTCCCGTCTTCATCTTGGGACGTTGGAATAGCCGTATCACCACGTAAGTTTCCCGCACCATCAGCCCAAAGATACAATGCAAGTGGGTCCCCACCTTCATTAACCGTTTCAAGGGCAACAAGCGCGGGTTTATTAAACTCTTTAGCGGAAACAACCAACATTGATTGTTCCCCTACCCGTCCAATTCTTATCATGTCAGTCATTGATATATACGCCTTTAGGCCCTCTGGGGAAATAGCCGTAACAACTGCTGATAGTGCTCCGTCCACATTACCGACCATCACGTACAGCTTATTCCCTCCAGAAGTGAAAGTCTCAAGGAGCAAAAAGCCACTTGAATATGCAGTATATGCAAGTCTCCCTGAAACCGTCACTAATCCTGGTTCACCTACACGACCATAGCGAGTGACATCCATGTGTCACCCCTTTCTCACGAGGGATTAGAGCCGACGATTCCCATATAATGCGGAAAACCATGAGAATGCACAAAACGGCCTTGAATCCACTCAATCAGTCGGCGTTCCTCTTCATATTCCCGTGTATAGAAGGCTTCCCGAATAAACACGTAGAGCTTATGCTGCCCCGGTGCGGCTTGCATAAAGAAGTTGTGTTCGTCGGTTAGGAAATTGTACACGAAAGGCGTCAACATACCTTTAATGACGTTATCAGCGCGGTTGGCCGTTTCGGGATTTCCCGCGCTTTGCAATGCTTCACGAGCGGCCCATTCTTCCTCGGGAGGAACAATCAATTTATCCCACTTCAACGTAATTCGACGAACACCAGTATCGTCGTAAAGCCGCCGCGCTTTTGTGAGCATTCTACGAATCGTTGTGACGCTCACAGTTCCAACAGGATCAATGATATTTGACTGCGTACCTTCACGCATAGGATGATCGGTGGCGCACAAGGATTTTCCATCCGCCCCAAGCTGCGCGCCGTCAAACGCCAAATTCAACAACGCCGCATGAATTGTTTCCTCTGTGGCTCTCGCAGATCGCCCCATATCCATTGCCCGATCACGAAACAGCCTAGTCTGCAAGTCACGAATTGCCTGATGAGTAAACCCAACGGCTTGGGAATATTCCTCATGGTCAAAACGGCTATAATAACCGTTCGTCATCTGGTCTTGCTGCGCCTCAACGCCTTCGGGCGTTTTCACAAACAATCCAAGGCCCGCAACGGTCTGAAACTCCTCAAATGCCTTTGTCGAAGTCTCGACATTAAACAATTGCGGATACTGCGCGGGGAGTTCGTTGAAGGAATTAAAAATAACATCCTTCAAACCAGGATAAAGCTGACGCTGAAAATGCGAACGCATAACAGTCATGATAATACCTCACTCACGCAGCCTGTCCGGCTTCGGTCATACGAACGCGAATCTTAGCATATTCGCCAGTCTCCGCGCCGGGGGTAAGAACAAGACCAATAACAAGCAAAGAACCAGTTGTCGTGTTGTAGCTGCTAACATACTGATTACTATGCGCCGGAGGTCCAGCCGTCGGCGTAGCGTCCACAACGCCCACATGATCACCGCAATTCGCCGTTGCAAAAGTATCGGCCTGTACCACGAACTCTGCATCGGCATCTTCAATACCGATAACATTCGCGACTTGCGCCTGCGGAACATAATCCATTGATTGCGGGCCGCTAAGCGGCGTCAACTCAACAGCTTCCACAATTCCAGAAACTGCCTCGCCAGTCTGGCAGCGAATAACTTTGCCGGTCGTTGCATCAATACGATAAGCGTCACCCGGCGCAAGCACCGAATGCGTTGTCGCGGTGGTATCGACGGGCCGCGACACACGCTTAAGATCACCGCCGCCAATCAACCTAAAACCCTTTGGGGAATTTACGTTTGCCATAATCAATTTGCTCCCGAAGCCGTTTTGTTTAGCCCATGACGAGTAAGAAACGATGATTTCCGTTCGTATTTAACCGGGAATCCCGCCCGCCGCGCCGCGTCAATCGCCTCTTGCGTCGGCTCCGTTGCCGCAAGAGCTTCCAAAGCCACCTTCGTCTTTCGTTTACGGTTCGCTTGCTCAATAACCATTGGCCTTTTTACAAGGATACTATCTCCGACTTTATACACCGAATCCACCATTTTCCCGTATTCGTCGGAAATGGCGATCGGCACGCCGAGTTCTTTCCTTGTCACCACGGCCCACCCCGCAGCGGTGTATTCTGGTACCTGATTATCCCGAATTGTCTGATAATGAAACCTTGGATCATACTTCAACGTTGACAAAGGATCTGGGGTGTAGCGATCTTCAATGTCTTCCACATTGTCCGCCGGAACAGTCCAGATGCGACCCAAAGCATCTGTGAGTTGCTCCATTTTTGCCCCACTTACTTCAATCGTTGAAGCATCGACGCCATCATCTATCGTAACTTGTTCTTCAGCCATTTTTTGAATCTCCAAAATATCCAACTCCTCCGTAGTCATCAACGGCCGCTCCCATAAAGTTTATCCGCTTTTCGTTCGTCGAGATAACGCTTTAATGCCGATTCACGCGAAATACCCAATTCCGTTGCAATCTTAGCCAAACCCGCAAGTTCACGAGGGGAAAGGTCAAGCTCCTCATTTGCAGCGGCATTCGTAGTTGTTTTACCTGTGGTTAGAGGGTCTGCCGGCTTGGGCCGCCGCTCTGATAATTGCACAACATTCCCCGCCGAAGCGGGCTTGAGTTTTCCAGCGTTTACGAGGATGCCATAAGCCGCGGCCGTCGCGTTATACATCGAATCCGGTCGCCACTGCCCTTGCGTGGCCGACGCATAACACTGCTCCGCCATTTGCACGAATTCAGGATTATTAAAATACGCCCCAAACGTCGAAATCGTGCGTTGTTTATCTTCATATTGCCGCTGGGAATTAACTGCTTGTGCCTCGGCGGCCTGCACGGTGTCGGCTTTCAATGTTCCCACTTTTTGATCCACAACTTGCGCCGCCGCTTGCTGCACAAGACCCACAATCGCTTTCGCCGGGTTTGCCCGAAATTGTGCCACAAAGGCTTCTTCATCAATTGACGGTGCCTGTGGGGCCGCAGGAATTGGCGCTTGCGCCGCTGGCCGTTCCCGCACAAGGCTCTCAAGAATCTTATTCCGAGCATTTACTTCAAATTGCGCATTCTGCAAAACCGCGATTTCCCGCTGGAGTTCCTCCAATTGTGGATTCGTGATTGTTGCAGGTGGAGGAGTCTCGGGCGTTGCGGCCGGAGTTTCCTCGGGCGTTGCGGCCGGTTCCTGTGGAACCGCAGGCGGCTCAGCGGGTTCATTATTTTCCAAAATCGCGTCCCAATCAATCGACGTTACTGCTTCCTCTGCCATCACTTCTTACCTCCCTTTTTTACTTTCACGGTGCCGCTATGCAACTCTTTCTTAAGTTTAGATTTCTGCTTCCCAGATAGCGGGCTGCCGCTGCTAAGCAAATATCCCACTTGCGCTTTACTTTTAGATTTCATCCCCATTTTCAATCCCTTCTTCTTTTGCCCATTGCTCAGGAAGAAATTCCAACAAATCCATAAGCATCAGGATCTTCCCGGCCGTAATAGTTGCATCATGGTATTGATCCGCGAGAATCTCGTCGAGTAATTCCTGGTGTGTATCAAGAATCACATCACGCAATTTCTGTTTATATTCTTCCCACTCTGGAAGCGCCATTAGTTGCCGTATCATTGAATTTGCCCTCCCCCTTGAGGCATAGTGATTTCATCTTGCGTAGCAGGTTCCGCACCTTCACCGGCTTGATTATTCCCCACAACCCCCGGTTGTACGCCCATGCGTGCCATGGACTTTTGTGTCTCAAGTGCCTGCGCCGCTTGCATCTGGCGAATTTGTTGAATCTGCTGATACATCTGCACGGAAGACATTAGATGTTGCTGGAATAACATCTGCCGTTGAGGATCAGGAACCATTTGCGCAAACTGTGGATCAGACATCAACCGCAAATGGGATTGGATATGGTATGCAAAATTTTCTCCTATATGCGGCTCGACGGCCTCGCCTCTAAGCATCGCTTTATGTTCCGTATCTGGCGGCGGAGAATCTGGCTCTATATCAGGCGCGTGGATTGGAATATCTTTTACATTAAACGCCCGCATGATTTTCTTCAACGCCGCAACAACCGTGTCGGGTTTTACGATCCCCATTTGCATAAGAATGCCATTCTGAAGAATGGTAAAAATGTTCAGGGATAAATCCCGCTCAAGTTGCGCGTTGAGCCGCTGAGTGGTTCCTGTTAATCGTAATCGCACACGGCCGTGAAGAACATCGCTTCGAATTTTGCGGACCTCGTTCAACCCTTCAAGAGTTGAAACCTGATAAATCAACTCATCCGAAGCGTATTGCTGATAAAGACCAAACACTCGCGTAAGCAAACGATCTAGTGATCGCATAAATCGGCGAATAATGAGCTTCGCCCGAAGTTCGATGCTCAAGGCCGTTCCCTGAAATTCCGAAGCGCTCACACGCTTAGACGTAAACGTCCCTGCGCCTGGATCACCAAGGCCCGCTTGCTCAGACGCCGACTTCCGCACAAGCGCTTCTTCCTGAAATCCCCAAATAGAACTCCAATTAATATTCGGAAACAAGATCTTCGAAATCGACTTTACTGGCAGTCCTTGACCGGGTTTTAATTGGAGGACCGTTTCCTTAATTCCTGCCCCCGGCTCAAAGAAGAAAAACGGGAAATTCGCCACAAGGCCGGAATTTAGGCGATGATTATGGATTCCGTCCATCTCTGTTTGAACATGCTGGAGCCATTCCATTAAGCCAATTCCGTAGAAACGGCCGTACTGAGGAATAAATTCGAATTTCGTCGGCGACCGCAGGCCGTCTTTATTCAATTCCTCAAGCCGCAGCACTTGAAGGAGCGTGTTTGTTGCGTTCGCAAGCCAAGCGACGATATTAATTCGTTCGCCTTTATAAGTGATTACTGACTCCCAACGATAAATCTCAATCCACCTTGCGGTTGTGCCGTAAGATTGGCTATTGACGCCAGTATCAAGATCCACTTCATCGGTGATCGGTCGGGGGATAAATGAGCCACGTTTGGGCAAGGCCGCCGAAGTGAGCAATTCAATTGTCTCTTTATCAAGTTTCTCAAATAGTTGACCTTTCTTGGTCTTCGCGAGAAACTCATCAATATGAAGAAAGAACCTCGTGCCGTAAAACGGCAAGCCCTCGATAGTGTTATGATTATCTAGCACAATAACATCTTCGATATTTGGCGTTGTAATTCGCACGCCGTCAAAGATCTTCTCCTCCCGCTCGATTTCAGCAATAAGGTTTTCGCCTTCGAGGATAAATTTCACAACGGCGGGCGTCTCGAAACCCTTAAGGAAAACTTCATAAACCCCGAAATCGGTAGTCTCGATATGCTGAATGCCTTCGCCGGAGAAGATCTGCTGCAAGGCCGTTTCGAGTTGTATCTCGATAGGAACGTCTATCTGATGCTCAAACTCCCGCGTTAACCACATTGTCCGAAATTCACGTTCGTATTTCGGCATGGGCAAGGCGATGCCGTCGAGAAGGACGTTATGTGCGATTTCTTCGATAACTTCGTCGATCTTTACGTCATTTAAAAGCACCCATCGAAACCAGTCGGTAAGATCATTAATTGTCTGCGCCGGAATCGACTCGTCCATTGACTCGAATTGGCCGATAAGCTCATCGCCGATAATGGCTTCGACGATTTTGGCTTTCCATTGTTCGGTGAATGTCGAAGACAGCGGCGTGCGGATATTCGCACTGAGATCGCCTAGCGGCCCGTTTTCAACGGGATCAACTGTTCCACGCCAATTCTTAATATAAACTTGATGCCGCTCCATGAATTCCTTCCATGAAGCGCGAGCGTCCGTAAAATCACGGAGAATACAAGAAATTATTTCTTGCTTTTCCTCAGAGGATAAAGATAACGCAAGGCTCCGCCGTCGGCGGTGCATTAGCGCATTGAGGATACTCTCACTGGACGTGACTGTCAATTCGGGCATGAAGATTAACTCCTGGGATACGGCCGTTGGGATTCAGATAAGACACCGCCTCGACGCCGTAATGAAGGTCGTTATAAGACAACTCTTCCATCGCGATATACCGGATAATATCCGGGAAATCTTTAAAAGTGTCTTTTGGTTTTTCTTTTACGTCTTTCGTGTGTTGGATGTTTCGGTGCCAGTCGTCCCAACTATAGCGGAGCATATAGTGAATCGGCCCGCCGCGGCCGTCGCACGAATCCATAAACCGCATCTTTGGGCGATTTGTTATTGGATTAATGGTCAAATAATTATGCACCATCGAGTGCCCGATGGACACGTCATTTTGACCAAGGACAACTTGATAATCCGCGTTGCAGAATACTTCTTCCCAACTCACGTCGCCAAGTTGGCGGGCTTTGGCCCGTTGAGGATCAATGATGCACAAGCGCGGCTGCACGGGCAAATTCTCCGCCTCCCAAGAGCGCAAATCACGAATAACTTTCTCCGTCGAGCCTGGGCCGCCGAAGGCATATCCCACGAAAGTTATCTCGTCATTTGGCGCGATATATCCATACAACGCAAACACCGGCTTCCGCTCGTGGGGATCAATGCCGACAAAATACGGAACATTATCAGGCAACTTTGTTGCGGGAATTACATACGGCTCGGCGTTTTTAAACTCCTTGTACACAAGCCCAGTGAGTTCCATCGGCGTGCCGATTTCACGGGTTTCGCGCTCGCCGTCGGAAAGAGAATCAAGAAACGCTTGTTTTGTATATGCATTTAACCACGAATTATCGTGAATGGAGGAAAAAAATCCTTTAACATACGGTTGCTGTAATTCATCATAAAGCCACACTTCTTTTAGAAGTGTTGCAGTAATCAAGAGTTTTCCGTTGCGAGCAACTAAACCACGGAAGACGGCAGAATAAATCGACCTCGGCGGCGGCTCGTCAATCCACACAATATCCCAATCTTTCCCTTCTGCCGAAGGCGAACCTTGCTCGAATGTCTTGTGGTGAATTACGGAGTTATTCGCAAGCAACGTCGCAATCGGGTGGCCCATAGACGTACGTTGCACATGACGAATGGAATTGTGCGGGAGCCATGTTTGAAGATTTGGGAGAATTGTTTCGCTATGCGACTCAAAATCTTCTGCGAAAATCGCGGCCCGAATAGGTGTTGGGCGAGAGAACTCGCGGAATTCGTGGCCCCAAATTGGTTTGCCAATAAGAAATTCCCCGAAGGTAATCGCCCCGGCCGTCGATTTGCCGCCTTTATTGCCTGATAACATCGCAAGAACAATCGCGGAGGAATCAGGGTTATCCAATTCCATCATGAATTGTTTTTGCTGGCCTGTTTCATGTGGGAGGAAGAATCTTCCGGGATCTAATCGAACAAGAGTTGATAAAGACTGTTTTCGTTGATACAATTCGATTAACGCTTGTCCCGAGAGGGAGTTAATCACGTCCGCCGGCGGCAAAAGCCGTTTGACCACGCGATCAACATAATTCGGCGGGAGTTTCGAGGGAGATGAGGGAATTTTAGCCATTAAGATAATTTAAACAGAAGAGAATCCACTTGGGAGGTCGCAGTGAATAACGAAGTTGGGGGAAACTTTCGATTATTCGTCGCATCAATGAAGTGTCTTCTCTCCTGTTTCTTCCGCAATAGCGGCGAGCAAGCTTGCTTTAATCTCCGCCTCCGAGAGGCCGTCATAAATCCTATCCGGTTTTTCGGTTCTATCAAGAAGAATCGTTCTTTGGGCGGTGTGGCCCGCCATTTCGAGAATATCGCGGGTATTTGTTGACCGAACTTTTTCGTCATTCGAGTGAAGTGCCAAACGCAATTTCTCTTCCATACACGCCGGGGCGATCATCTGCGCCATTGTTTGGACATCGAGAATTGTATCAATCTGGCGATTTATGTATTTGCAAATCAACTCTTGCCCAAACGGCGACGAAATCACTGAATTTACGTAATTCGCAGTTCTTTGAAGTAAATTCGCGATGTCACTCGTCGCGTAACCCATTATGTGGTATCTAACAATCTGGACATCTACGGCATTGAAGATCTGAGCTTTATTGGACATAGGAATTTCCTAGATATTATTTCCTTAACGCACGCGCCACTTCGGCGAAGGCCGCCGCGAAATCATCTCGGAAAGTGATTTCCCGCGGTCCAATCGTGGCAAATGCCACGGGATACCCGGCATGAATGCCGTTAAAATAAAACGCTAAATCATTATCCTCAAGCCATTTTTGGACAACATGCATGTCTCTTGAGGAGCGGAGAATTAGAGAATACTTGGCATTAATCAAATCGTCAAGAAAATCTTGAATGCCGCTTCTCGGCGGCGGGATAAATCCCGGCAGGAACTGCCCGCGGTAATCCGCCACGAGGCCGTCTAGTTCGAGGATTATTGTGGGTTTAAAGTGCATGCTGCGCGCCTCGCGCTGGGTTATTGGAACACGAAGTGTCCCGCTTCGCAAGTGGTTAGTGGTAACTGTAGAGGATAGATGTATCCCTAAATATAGAGCCGGGGTCGGTATGGGATCTAAATAAGAGGGAGCGCGACCCCGTGGCACCCTGGGTGGGCATGTGGAAACGTGCGCGAATTTTAAATTCAAAACAAGTTTTGAATTTACTATCGTTACCATCCAAGTCGAAGTAACCAAAGAATAAAACAGGCTTTCGGACTGCCTGTTCTATTCTTTGGTTACTTCTTTGGGCAAAAGAAAACCCGCTGGGATTCAGTTCCCAGCGGGTTTGTGGCGAAGACCGAGGTTAATCTAGCTCAGACTATTGGGGTCGATATCGATTGCTCCGTCTTCCGTAACCTCGACCACAGGCGCCGTGTTCTCAGTGCTATGCTCACGTTCGAGCATAGCATCAAGAGAATCGCGCATAACGCCTGTCACGTGATCACGGATGATCATGTAAAGACCAGCGAGGCCCACTCGGTCCTTACCGAGTAGCGCCGTTGACGGGTCAACGGGTTGGCGAAGGACTTTTCCTTCCTTGTTCGTACCGAGCGTGATTCCGCCAGACTTTCGCGCCTCGGCGTCAAGGGCGATGATACCATTGATTGCCTCGACGAATTCAGCCTCGGTCGCAACGCTTGCAACCAGAGGCACGTAGCGCGTCTTTTCGACAGGCTTACCGTCAGCCGTTGGGATGTATCTTTTCCCGTCGCTCCCTTTATGGGGCTTCCTCGGAAATTTCCCTTCGATCTTCGTCAATGTCGTTTTCATTCTTTTCTCCGTTTCTGTTCGGGTTAGGGTCTTCGCCACGCAGGGATTATAGCCATGTTCAAGGAGATGTCAACGGCCTAGGCCGAGGTTCTTTCCGGTTCGGGTTAGACCGCCCGACGACGGCCGTGGCGTGCCATTGCGCGAGATAGCGATAGATAACTTCGTTAATTCTTCCTGTGTAACGTCGCGAATTTTGGGAACGAGTTCTAACGAATTTTGGGATAGGCCACATGTGGACGCCGCGTATACTAATAGCCACTTCACACGATTTAGGCCCATATTTAGGCCCATGAAACACATATATACGCAACGTATACTAATAGCCCGAAAATGGTACCAAATTTAGACCCACCCACAGTACCAAATTTAGGCCCTCCTCTGTCGCGCGGCCCCTCGCGCAAACTTTTTAACTTTATAAAAATATATTTCTATCTCTATAATTATTTCTATAACTTTCTTTTTAATTATTATTTAATTATATATTTATTATTTATTATTATTTTTTTAAATAAGAATGTAGCGCAAATAGCGAGAGAGAGGAGGGTCAGATTTGGGACTAAATTTAGGACTAGATTTGGGCATAAAGGCTATATGTATCCCGTAGGGGGGGTATTTGTAGCCCGACGGGATACATCTATCCCTTCCCAAACCACCAAAAACACGCTACACTAGGCCCCTAAACGGCCCTACATGCTATAACTTTAAAAGAAGGAGCTTCCTCATGCCCAAGACATTCTCCGTAAAAACATATCTAACAGAGACCGAGAAATCCAAGATCATTCGCAGAGCGAATGAATTAGGGTTAGCGATAAGTGACTATTTGCGAACATTAGTTCTTGCAGACACGCAAGATTCGCGACCGTATCACGAGCCGTCCAAGATGGACATTACGGCCTTGATGAATAAAGTAACACCCGTTACTCCGTTTGCAAATATCCCTAGCGGCAAAACCGCCGACGCGACCGCGAAAGATACACAAGAGATTCTCGATATGCTTCAGGGAGAAGATGGGGATAAAAATATATAGTTATCCGACCGGCCCTCGCGAGGGGAGGGCCCCTGGCGCTCGGCCCACGGCCCGCCCACGACGCGGCG